>OLWT01000030.1_pt1 | contig 118853 bp, 113 predicted proteins | sample 1674001 | NCBI WGS metagenome assembly OLWT01 (sample SAMEA103958137, study PRJEB25191) | human gut metagenome | biome: human-associated habitat [ENVO:00009003]; feature: intestine environment [ENVO:2100002]; material: feces | place: Germany | collected 2013/2015 | reverse complement strand
GGGCAAATCGGATACGTTCCTTTTGCGCCGAGCCATACGGCGGGTGCGCCATGACTTCCCCATCGGAGAACGAGCGACGAACACCGACGCCGCAAAGCGAGCTGGCAGCTTGCGGGCAACGACGCGCAGAATACATAATGATACTCCCTTACAGCCACAGTCCGAGCGTTCAAAGCGTCGCAGGCAATGGGTAGGGCTGCATGAGAACCATGCAGGGGTGAGATTCCCGTGGAGCTGAATAGCCATTCAGCCGTCCGTTTCTGCTTTTTTGGAATAGCGGACAAGCCGCTGTTCATACGATAGAAGCAACCATGTATTTCCGAAAGGGGGACGACTATGCCTAAACAGGAAATACTGAAAAAGACAACGGAACACAAGATAGGCAAAGTGACCTACCTTGTGAGCGCGGCGCCCAGCGAACGGGCGACCGAGCCAATAGAAAAGAAGCTGGCGAAGATGATCCGCAAGGAAGTCGTGCAAAGCGCCGAAAACGCGGCGGTTTGACCCAGTTAAGCCAAAACCAGCAGACAGGCAGAAGGATATGCGGTATAATATGTGTGGGACAAGATCTGTCCTACACATATTCGCTTGTCTGGCTGTCGGGAAGGAGGCAGAAATGTTACAGTCAGATAAGATCACCGCTTTATATTGCCGTTTGAGCCAGGAGGACTTACAGGCCGGCGAGTCCGGAAGCATCCAGAATCAGAAGGTCATCCTCCAGAGGTACGCAGACGAGCATCATTTTTTGAACACGCGCTTTTTTGTGGACGACGGCTTTTCCGGCGTCAGCTTCGACCGTGAGGGCTTACAGGCCATGCTCCAGGAGGTGGAGGCGGGCCATGTGGCTACTGTCATCACGAAGGACCTATCGCGCCTGGGCCGTAATTACCTGAAAACCGGCGAGCTCATCGAGGTCATCTTCCCGGAGTACGACGTCCGCTATATCGCCATCAACGACGGCGTTGACACGGCGAGAGAGGATAACGAGTTCACGCCTCTGCGCAACTGGTTCAACGAGTTCTATGCGCGCGACACCTCCAAGAAGATCCGTGCGGTCAAGCAGGCAAAAGCCCAGCGGGGCGAGCGCGTCAACGGTGAAGTGCCCTATGGGTACATCATCGACCCGGAGAATAAGAACCACCTTCTGCCCGATCCGGAAACCGCCCATGTTGTCCGTCAGATATTCGCCATGTATATCCGCGGCGACCGTATCTGCGAGATCCAGGACTGGCTCCGGGAGAACAAGGTCTTGACCGTCAGCGAGCTTCGCTATCGCCGTACCGGGAGCTGCCGTCATCCGCGGCCGCATCCGAGCTGCATCTATAACTGGCCGGACAAGACCCTCTATGATATCCTGTCGAGAAAGGAATATCTGGGGCATACGGTAACGGCGAAAAAGTGCAAGGTGTCCTACAAGTCAAAAAAGACGCGGGTAAACCCGGAAGATAAGCGATATTTCTTCCCCAATACCCATGAGGCGCTGGTTGACGAGGAGACCTTTGACCTTGCGCAGAAGAGGATCGCCACGAAGCACCGCCCGACCAAAAGTGAGGAGATTGATCTGTTCTCCGGCCTCCTGTTCTGCGGAGACTGCGGCTACAAGATGTATCTCCAACAGGGCGCGGGTACATTGGAACGCAAGCACGCTTACACCTGCGGTCGTTATCGCAACCGCATCCGAACCGGTGAGGTCTGCACCACCCACTATATCCGCAAAAGCGTTCTGAAAGAGTTGGTGCTGGGCGATATCCAACGGGTCCTCTCCTATGTGAAAGCCCATGAGCAGCAGTTTATAGCCGACGCCACCGAGTATGGGGACGTCAAGGCCAACCGGGCGCTTCGGGAAAAGCGCGGCGAGCTGGACAAGGCAAAAGCCCGCCTGGGTGAGCTGGACCATCTTTTCCGCAAGCTCTATGAGGATAACGCCCTGGGCCGTCTCAGCGATCAGCAGTTTACCTTCATGGTATCCGGCTATGATGACGAGAAGGCCGCCCTGGTGGAGAAGATCCGCGGGCTGGAGAAGGAAGTCAGCACCGTCACGGAGCGCCGGGACGATGTGGGGCGCTTCGTGCAGATCGTCCGCAAGTACACGGACGTGCAGGAACTCTCCTATGAGATCGTCCATGAGTTCATCGACCGTATCCTTGTTTACGAATTGGACAAGGATACGAACACACGAAAAGTTGAGATATATTACAGCTTCGTCGGTCAGGTCGATACGGGCGAGGCACACACGGAAAGCGTTTCCTTCTTTCGCCAGATCGGCGCAGATGTGAAAAGCTATGCCGTATAAGCAAAAAGCCGGGGCAGATAGCGTACCATACAAAAATGGTTACGCTATCTTACCCCAGCAAAATTTGTGCCGGTATACCCATCGTCACAGAACTCGACAACCTCATATTCACAAAGCTCAGTGTGCTGCTCATAGTAATCACGAAGCAGTTTTCTTTGGTTTGTTACGCTATTACTTTCCGCCTTCCCGGAGGATTTCAGGTCTGCGTCCTCCGCCGATAAGCGAATATAAAATGCGAGCGTTTTGTTACATTGCATATCTTTCAACCTCCCTTTGGCGGATTGCGGCAAGATGAATGACTTCATCTAATTCATTTCTGAAATTAAATTTAACCTCAACATGTCCGTTATTGTACAGAATCATTTCATCAATAAAGGCATCTACCATTTCTGCTGTTAATGTATCAGCATCCTTGTACTGTTCGATCAGCTCGGCCCACGATCCGCTTGCTGCAAACGACGGGTTGTACTTCTGGCATTCTTTTTCGAGTTCAGCAAGGAAAATACGCAGTTCGTCGGCCTTTGCAGCATATTCCTGCCCCATGCTGATATAATCATTTTGGCTGAGTGTCCCGTTTGCAAATTCCTCATACAGGGAAGCCTTTAATGACACATATCTATCAATTTGCTTTTTTACTCCACGAATCTGATCGCTGTAAATGCGAAACTTTGTTTTGCTGGATTCCTTCTTATTCAATGCAGTAAGAAGCTCTCGCGCATCTGTAAACAGCTTGATCTGTGTGCGAATCAGTTTTAGAGCGATATCCTCAACATCCTGTTTTTTTACTGCCTTTTTGATGCAGTAGGAGGAATTATAGTTTTCGTGCAAAGAACAGTAATACCAAGGAACTCGCTCACCGGCATGATTTTTCTTGTTCCTCAAAAACATAGCTTGTCCGCATTCACCGCACCGGAGATGCCCCTTGAAAATACTCGCCTTTTTACTCTTGGAATCATATACGGCAGCCCGCCCGAGTTCCTCCTTCAAGCTCTGGAAATACAGCTGAACCTGATCGAATAGTTCCTTTGTTACAATCGGTTCATGTGTTCCCTTGGTAACAATCCATTCCTCTTTTGGAGCAGGACGGGAACCCTTTTGACCTGTGGAATGATAGGTTGATCGGAATTTCCCCGAAATCATCCAACCAAGGTATACTTCTTCGGTGAGGATGCGTTTTATCGTTTGCATATACCATTTTGAATTCTTAAAGTGGTCGGTAGATGCGATACCACGATTGTAAAGCAGCCGCCCGGGGGACGGTATTCCTTCGGAATTCAAGGTCGTTGCCACATAGTGCAATGTGTTTCCGTCGGCAACCATCTCAAACATTTGCTTTACCACCGGTGCTGTTTCTTCATCTACCACAAGATGATGCTTGTCCTTGGGGTCAAGGCGGTATCCATACGGTGCACGGCTTCCGGCAAATTTACCTTGCTCTTGGATTGTGCGCATGGATGAGCAAATCTTTCTTGAAATATCTTTGGCATACATCTCATTTGCCAGGTTTTTTATCTGAATCGATATATCTGCTTGTTGAAATTTTGTGTCAAATCGGTCTGTTACTGCAATGAAACGGCATTGGAAGAACGGGAATACCATTTCGATATACTCTCCGGACTCCAAATAATTTCGCCCAAGCCGTGAAAGATCTTTCACAATAATACAGTCGATTTTGCCATCTCTCAGATCATTCATCATACGCGAAAACTCAGGTCGAATAAAATCTGTTCCGGATATATCATCGTCGCTGTAAATATCAAAGACGGACAGGTCCGAATGCTCTGACACATAGTCTCTCAGCAGCTGAAGTTGGTTGCCAATTGTATCGGCCTCACGTTTTCTTTCTGTTTCTACAGAGATGCGTGCATATAATCCGGCCTTATATATTCTACCCGCCGTCGGCATCTGAAACGGCTCTACGGCAGCGCTTTTCCGGCTTTTCCGTGCCATTTTATCCCACCTCCCTTTGGTTGATATAGTAGTCCTTCATGCGGGATACCAGAGCCTCATAAGCCTGCATATGGGCAAATGTCACTTCAATTCGCTTGCCCTCATAAATCATAATGTGGTCGATGCATTCAACCGCAACGATGCGTGTTAAACTTTGAATATTGCGGTGATCAAGGAACTCCTGTATCCATCGCTGAGGTGCGTTTCCATTTTCAATATATAGATTGATCTCATGGCGAACCTGTTCTTCGGCGAGCTGCGCCTCTGAAATACGCATTTCATACTGCTCTTTTATATCGAGGTAATCCTCTTTGGAAAGAATACCGTCGCGCATATCCTCATATGCGGATATTTTCAGTTTGCGATAACGGTCAATATCAGCTTCAACCGCAGCGAGTCGATCTTCCGCCTTGCGAATGCTCAAACGGTGTACCGGCGCATTACGGATCGTCTGAAGGCAGCCATCCAACTCTGCGAGCACGCGAATATGCTCTTGTAAAAGCCGAAGGACGGCATCCTCCAATTGCTTTTGGGAGATGCGATGTGATGTGCACTCTCCGGTATTTTTATGGTTTCCACAGGTATAGTAACAGAAGCGCTTGTTGCCGGAGGTCTGCGTTTTACGCACCATAGCGCCGCCACAATCACCGCAGCAGAGAAGCCCCGCCAATGGGAACAGTCCGTTTTCGCGTGGGGAGGTCCGGGTATCAAGCTCAAGAAGCCGTTGTACTAGTACAAACTGACGAGGGTTTATGATCGCTTCATGTGCGTTTTCGTAAATTGCCCACTTATCCTGTTCATTGACGATAACTGTTTTGATTTTATAATTGGGCCGAGTCCGAATTCCTTGTACAAGCGTTCCAACATAAACCGGGTTGGTAAGAATTCGACGAACTGCAACCGGTGTCCACTGTGCTTTGATTTTCGTTTTGAATGATGTTTTATATGGTAGTCCTTTGCTTCTTTTATATTCAAGTGGTGAGAGAATGCCTTGCTCGTTAAGCCTGCGTGCAATGGCATCCTGATTGATACCGCTCAATTTCCAACCGAAAATATCACGCACAACTTCTGCAGCGTAAACATCTACAACAAGTTTGTTCTTATCTTCCGGTGATTTTTCGTAACCGTATGGTGCAAACGCTCCAATGAACTCACCGTTCTTTCGCTTTACCTGCAGCTGGCTGCGGATCTTAATGGAAATATCTCGGCAGTAGTTATCATTCATCAGGTTTTTGACCATGATGTTAAAATCGTCCGCACTGCTTCTCGTGATAGTATCGACTCCGTCGTTAATTGCGATCAATCGGACCCCATAATACGGAAAAAGACGATCGATATACTTTCCGGCGTTGATATATTCACGCCCGAAGCGGGACAGATCTTTTACAATGACACAGTTCACAACTCCGGCGCGGATGTCATCCATCATACGCTGAAAGTCAGGACGGTCATAATCTGTCCCTGTATATCCATCGTCTTCTCTTATAGAAACAAGATTTATATCAGTCTTGTCTTTAAGGTAGTCCAGAATAAGCTGCTTTTGATTGGAAATGCTGTTGCTTTCGGCCTTTAAGCCGGATACGCTGTTCAAATCTTCTTTTGAAAGTCTCACATACGCAGCAGCCTGATATTGGGTTTGCTTTGTGTTTTCCATATACTCACTCCTTCCGATGGAAATCAGACATGCCGATAAGCATTCAGAAGAGCGAGGTATGATAATTTAGTCCGAATGTAGTATAGCATATTTTTTTGAATAAGTCTATGGCTATCGTACATTTCCATAACTTACCGTTCCGCTGTGCGCAAAAGATCCTCGAAATTCTGTTGAAATGACGGCCCGTCTGGCTTGTAGTTCACTTTTACGGCAACATCGCCAATACGAAAGCAATATGGATTCTTAACCTGCTGTAAAAAGCTCAGAATTCTCTCTGATACTGGTCGGGTATCGTCGATTTGAACCACGTCCAAGTCGATCAAACTGCCTTTGTCGACATTTTTGATGTCAACACTTTTTAACATCTCAAAATCAGTTCTATCGTAGCTATTCATCAAATTCTCCTTTCGCCGATATTGAAATTATTGCCAGAATGACTTGCGTCTATTCACAATGAAGTTTTAACGTCCACCGGCGCCTGCAGCGAACAGGTCCACAGAAATTTCATCTCCCCGCCTTCATTGTGGCCGGGCCGCGAGTTACGGGCGTATCATTGTCCCAGCTGCGCTTCATGGCGAAATGCAGGAGCCACCCGCATATTATTACTCATGGTTCTGACTGCCGATCAGACGGATAGGCGCTCGACGAAGCTGGAATGTGCCGGTTCCGGACTATTCAATTTTCAAGGTACAGGTAAGCACGGGGGTGCCTTACACAAGTAAATACGGATGGTTTTCTCATCTCATACACTCGCCGACAAGAAAATTTCAAAAAAATGCCGGCTTCAGATATTCCGAAACCGGCATTCGCCTCAAATCTTAAATTTTGAGATATTAAGCGCAATATGTATGAGAATGTACTGCTTCAGATCCTCATCCAAGCGGCCATACAAATAGGAATTATGCTCGATCATCGGCATATACAACTCCAGTATGGTCTCTAAATCCCGATGATTTCCCATAACGGCTCCTTGCAGAACCTTTTTGAACTCTGATTTGTTCATTCATCATCACCGCCTTCCATCAGACGGGAGCGCAGCCTTTTCAGTGCAATGCACCTTTGATTTCTGACATATTGCAACGAGCAGTTGAGCCTTTTGGCTGTTTCTGCTTCACTCAGATCTTCCAAAAATAGCAACTCCATCACTTGACGGCGCTTTAATGGCAGCTCCATAAAAGCCTTTGTCAGCCGTTCCTCCTCAAAATCATAAGGGGACTGCATCCTTGTGATCTTCAGCCATGACTCGCATTGCGCCAGATCAAGAAGTTCTGCCTCCGGTATATCCTCGTAGGATATGATTTTCGGGCGATTCTCATATTTCCGCAGGTAATCAATTTTCGCGCGTTTAATTACTTTTTCAAGCCACCGAGTAAACTTTGCCCGTAGCTCATCCCGTTCGGGATAATCCTGTCTGTGGTCCATTTCCATGCCTCCTTTTGGCATGCCACCACAGCAGGAAGAAAACATACCGCTTCACGGCATGTTTTACAGCGATATACGCAACATGCCATGATGGCATGCTGTGAATAAAATAGTGGTTGGTCGTTACGATGATTATCACAGCGATCAGAACATCGGACTCACCTCCTTCCAAAGGGTATAATAAAAAACGACCATACCACACCTCTGTGTGATACAGTCGCTTCATGCGTGAATATAAAACCGATGCCAACGGCTCGGCTATGTGTATGCTGATATAAAAGCAGCTATGTAGTTTTCTTCTGTTAGGGTCTGCACCTTATCATATGTACCCCCGCGTTCGCCTTATGTTTTGCTGAACTTTTCGAGTGAATCCAAATAGGTATTGAACCCTTCGCACGCCAGTCTCCGCTTTGATACCGGGTATTTCTCGATTCGTTTAGCAATTTCTTTCAGATATATTTCTTCGGGATGAGAAAACTCATGCGCCAATAGCTGATCCGTAGTTGCGTTCAATGCATTTGCAATACGAACCGTCATTTCGAGACTTGGCTTTACCCGTCCGTTTTCAATCTGACCAATGTGGCTTGCGGAGCATCCGCACTTTTCCGCAAGGTCCTCCTGCCTGAATCCCTGCGTAACACGGAGTCGTCGAATATTCTGTCCCAAAGTCTTATAGTCCACTGCACATATCTCCTTAAATATATTTTAGTGGACGCCGCGGCGAAAGTGAAGAATGCATAAATTGTACACACGCACCATAAGTGTGATATTCAGAATTTTTCTTTGTTTTATCTCACCTTAAAAGCAAATAAGTCTGCCTATAGTATCAGCAGACTCATTTGTGCTTAATTGAACATGTCCAAATTATCGAGCATTTTGGTTATATCCTCTTCCAAAGCCTCGGAAGTTCCACTCATTGAAGTATCCGCTATAGTTTCGGTTGTATGAAGTTCAGATAGCTTTTCCTCCACAATGCTCCGTATCAACCGTTCCATTTGACTGCGGTCGAAGGCAGGAGCAACCTTAACCTCTATTTTACTATAACCGGACTGTAACTCCGGATGAGCATTGATATAATCAGTCAATGCCGAAACAATGATTGTACTTTTTCTGTTGCCCAGGTTTTCCAGCAGTTCGCCGACACGAATCTGATCTTCGCTGTCGGCGCCAAACTGCAGCGTAAATCTATATTTTCCGTCTTTTCTCACCGCCTATCCCACCGTCCTTTATGCAGGACGATGGGACAGCTGCACTCTGCCAAGCATTTCGTACCCAAGCGCATTGGCATTGGGGGACTCCACAAAATCCGCCTTTGCGACCAGCGGAGAAGCCTCCAGAAACGGTCGGAGAAGCAGACTTCCGCCACCGATGAACACAGCCGGATTGGAACGGAGATCAACCTGCAGCTCGCGCAGTTGGTTGAGAATATCCTGGGCATGAAGCTTGGTTGCGCCGCAGATCGTCTGCTTAACATCATCCGGTAAGATCGTATCCTGCCCGGAAAGGACTGCACTGATATGCTCGTCCTCGATGCGCATATCGTGAAGCGCTCCGACTTTGCGGATGATCTCATTGTTCATGGTGATGATACCGGTTTCAAGCGAACGGCAGAACTGCAAATCGGGTTTGCCATTTTTCAGGAGCAGCACATCCGTCGTATAGCCGCCGATGTCGACAACGAACACGCGAAGCATATTGACTACCATGCTGCTTTTCGGAACAACGGCCGCATATGCCTGTGGGAACACCATAACCTTATCAATCATAATGCTGTACGGCTTATCCTTATAAACAAATTTGATAATGCCGTCCCGTTTGAAATACCGGGCGAATTTGTCCTTGAGTACGCCGTAATGCTCCGGCGGCAATCCTACTGCCAGTTGGATCTGTTCAACGGGGCTGTACCGTCCGGTATCCTCAAGTTCCTTTGCAATGGCAAACAGCGTCAGAATAAAATAGCGCTCGTCCTGCGTTTTGTCACGCATGTAGCTCAGGCGCTTTCCGCTGGTCGTCCAGTACCGCCCGTCATATTCCAGGATTTCGTCCGCCATAGGCGGCTTGACGGTGTGCTCAGACAGACCGGAAACAAAGGAATGGTGTGGCGTTTTGATGGCATAGTTACCATGGTCAATTGCAATCAACATATAAGGTTCCTCCTATATTTCAGTTTTGGATTTTCATTATCATTACACGAATCAGTATGCGTATTTACAACGGGAATACGCATTGTAGGGTAAAATAAGCACGAAAAAGGGCGAAGCCGAAACCTCGCCCTTCCGTTTTACTATGATTGCTTTTTCCGGAAAAGATACTCCCAGATATAATCGTCAAGCCCTTTGTAAGTCGGATCCCACAGATAGGTACCATACCGGAAACCCATATCGCCGAGCAGCTGCAAAAGATTATTATAGCCGTTCTGCACATGATGGTTGGTGGCGAAATCCATATCGAAAGCCGTTTTGATTTCGACCAATCCCTCGCTGCGCAGTTCTGTCAGAGTGAGTTCAAGCTGTGTCAGGGTATTCACACCCGGGACGGCCAGAACCGTCAGGCCGGTAAGAGCGTTTATTACATCCGCCTTCATTGGTCCTTCTGTCAGAACGAGCATCGGGCGTACAGGACCGGACAAATGCGTCCATCCCTCAGCTTTACAGCCGTCTTTTTTCTCGGTACTGGAGACCCATCGGAATTTGCGCTTTTCCACATTGTCCCGACGGATCTGCAGACCCTGAATTCTCCCGTAGCGGTCACGCACGGGAATCAGAATGCCGCGTTTCTCATGGATAAAGGTCCATGCACCGCTGTCATCCCGATAAAATCCAGGCACACCGGCAAGATATAAGCCGTCAGACTGCAGTTGCTTTGCGATCTGCGTCATACCGACGACCGGCGTTGTTTTATATCCGAGTCTCCCGATATCTGCATCTGTCAGGCCGCGTCCGAGTAGATTATCCCTGTGGTCAGAGGCCAGCGTGAGTTTGGAGAGCAATGCACTATAGGTTGCATGGCGTGCGTCGATATCCGTTAATGGGCATTCCGTATCCGCTTTCGGCAGAATCTTCTGCCGCGGGCGCGAAGCATTCTCAGGTACTCCCATTTGTGCCAAAATCGCTTTGCGGACCTCGTCGCGCGGAATGCCGGTATATAACGCATATAAATCGAATATTCCGCCGGAAGCACCGCAGCGCGGGCAACGAAAGACTTCCTTTTTCAAGTTGATATTCAAATGCTTTTTCCGCGGGTTCTCGTCACAGCACGGACACTGTACATAGTACGAGCTTTGACCGGACGAGGGATACGGTATCCCAAGCAGTGAGATAATATCCCACATATGAATCTTTTCCATACAACCTCCTTTCCGGGGACGGCAGACTTTCTGCCGCCCCCGAATTTATTCTGCTTCACGCTGAAGCTTTCTGTTGTGCATATTCGCAGATCAGCTTTGCTGCACTCCGAATTTCCTCGCCGCCCGTAAATTTTGTTGCACACCACTGGATCGCCTTCGGATCCATCTGCAACACATCCCCCAGCGTCTTTCCGCCGTACTTGGTTATCGGGCAAGGGACACGCATGGCCTGTTCAACCTTTTCTTCAAAGGTGAGTTCTCTTTGCGGCGGTGCCGTTGGCTCTACGGTATATTCGTCTTCCGTTTCCGAATCGGGTGTAACAGCATAGCTTTCGTGTGGTGTGCTGCCGCCTGCTTGAGCACTGTTGCCGTTCAGTTCATCCGTGGCAGTATCTTCAAATTCATCACCTGCCATAGCAAACTGCAAACCGAAGCCAGCGTTACACAGTGCAATGCCGACGGCTGCCGTCTGTGCCCATTCACGGGGCGAAACAGACGGTTTGTCTGCCAGGTATCCGCGAGAGGCTGTTGCCTCGGCAAGATAGCATTCCGCACCGTCCTTGTAGCTTGGGTATACCTTAGCTGTTGCTACAAAGCAATCCTTTCCGGGTGATACCGTAATGGCAATGCGCCCTTCGGGATACTTCATACGAAACCACGCCATCTGGATCATAACCGGGAGGCGCTTGCGCACCTCACCGGTTTCCAGGTCGGTATAATCTACCGCAAACGGTGTCGGATCGAATCCCTCCACCTCGTTGATTCCTTCGATTTTGGCAAGCATAGCCGCCGAGTTGTTCTGACTCATTAGAAAGCCTCCTTAGAAATTGATATAGGTGTTGCGATACTGCATCCAGACGGGCAGAATCGTCTTAATGTAATTGTTGATGCAGGTTTTGTACTGTTCCTGCGTAGATGCGCTAAAGCTGGAAAAACGCTTGCGTCCGTCCTGTGCTACCTGCGTAAAGGACTGCAGGGCAGTTTCACGCTTCTTCTGTCCTTCGGCATCTGTCTTGGGACCAAACTTGCGCTCGTTCAGCGTAAAGCGCACATAGGCGTCTACAAGCTGAAAATGGAATCCCATAGCTTTGGTGTCCATCGTGACCGGCGCGGATTTGCACAGGCTCTCAAAAGTCTCCAGCACACAAATGCGGTAATTCAGCTCCTGCATGATCAGCATCTGGTCAAGCGGTAAGCTGTTTGCCGCGATCTGCTCACGGATCTCATTCTGCCGTTTTCGGTACTGTTCCAAAATTGTTGCCATAGCAATTGCCTCCTTAGTTTTTGATCCCATACTCTTTTTCCGCTTCTGCCTTTGTCAGTCCGATAATGACACCGAAGGCGCGGATAAAATCTTCTCTGGTCACACGCAAAGTTGCGCCATCCTCGTATTCAAGGATAACTTTGTCGTCTTCGTAGCTCCACTTTTCAAGCCAGGGTTCGTGTTTCATGATTGACTCCTTTCATTGCATAGCGGCCTGCAGGCGTTTTGCCAAACAAGTGCCGCGTTTTTCTGTATCGGTTTTCTTGATCGCCATACACAAAGCACGGCGCTCGCCGACAATGATGACATTTTCTTTGCCGCGGGTAATGGCGGTATACACCAGAGGCCGTGTCAGCATGACATAGTGGGCGCATTGCAGGTTGATGATCACAGACCTGTACTCCGAGCCTTGCGACTTATGGATGGTAGAAGCATAACCCAAGTCGAGCATATCGAGCTGACTCGTATCATACTCTGCCATTCGTCCGTCTCCGAAATCGATCGTGACGGTCGTTTCATCACCGGCTTTGCAGATTTTTTTGATGTACCCGATGTCGCCGTTGCTGATTTCATCGCAGTTTTTGATCTGCATTACCTTGTCACCGCAGCGAAACCTTCTCGTTCCGTGAACAACCTCAGCTTTGTCCGGCGCCGGAGGATTGATTTTCTCCCGCAGCAGCTCATTGAGCGCATTGACACCGGTTTCGGTTTTCTGCCGATACGGTGAGAGTAGAGCTACATTGTCCACGCCGTACTTGGCAGTTTCCTGCAAGTACAGCTCCACGATTCTTTCTGCTGACTTGGGAATGCTCGCCGAGTCATAAAACTGAAAGTCGCTGCCATACTCCAGACTCATATTCCCGTGGCGAATCAATTTTGCATTGGTCGCTATCCGGCTGCCTGCCGTTTGGCGGAAAATCTTATCCAGCTTCACGACAGGGATGGTGCCGCTTGCGATCATCTCGCTCAGCACCGCCCCGGGTCCGACAGACGGCAACTGGTCTGCATCTCCGATAAGGATCAACTGACTGCCCGGTTTTACAGAGTCAAACAGATCTCCGGCAAGGTAGATATCCAGCATAGACACCTCATCGACCAAAATCAGGTCGGCATCCAGCGTTTCCGGGGTGCCGTATTCTCCGTCCTCGCCGGCAATCAGGCCCAAAGCCTTATGGACCGTAGAAGCCGGAAATCCGGTTGACTGCTCCATACGCCTCGCGGCACGCCCTGTCGGCGCACAGCACACGATCTCCTTTGACGGATGATTGCGGCTGTAAATGCCAAGCAAAGCTTTTTGCAGCATCGTCTTGCCGGTGCCGGGACCGCCGGTAATAATGCAAAGGCCGCTGGTGAGCGCCGTTTTGATTGCCTGACGCTGTTCGGGTGCCAGACGCACCTTCAAACGGCTTTCCTCACGGTCGAGCTCATGATCCAAATCACCATAGGTGCAGGGATTTTGATGGCGGATCTGATATCGGATCAAGTTGACAAGCTTTTCTTCGGCTTTTGCCGTCTTTTCCCGATAAACACAGCTTTCATAGGTCCGCATTCTGCCATCAAGGATAAGACGGTTGGCACGGGCTGCGATCATTTGATCCGTAAGCTCCGGCGTCTCCAAAGTCTTTTGGCAGGCTGCAATGAAGCCGTCCCGTTCCATACACAGATTTCCGTAGCCTTCCGCATCAGTCAGTGTGTAGAGGATACCCTCATCCACACGTTCGGGCGACAGTCTGTCAATCCCCATACTCATGGCGATCTTATCTGCCGTCTTGAAGCCCACGCCGACCATTTCGCAGAGCTTGTACGGATGGTTCTTTACGATATCCATCGTTTGTTCTCCATATTCTTTGTAAATCTTTACGGCGCGGTTCGGCGTGATCCCGTGCGGCGACAGAAAGGCTACCACATCACGAGCACCGCGGTTGGCGAGGTAGGAATCGCAGATTTTTTTGAGTTTATTCTGACTGATACCGGAGATGGTCAAAAGCTTTTCCGGCTTTTTGTCCAGCACCTCCAGTGCCATATTCCCAAATGCATCATAGATACGCTCCGCCATTTTCGGACCGATGCCTTTGATCTGCCCGGACGAGAGATAGGCGATGATGCCTTCCCGGGTCGGAATGATCTGCTCCTCGTATCCCTCGACATCATACTGAATGCCGTATTTGGGATCCTTGCGCCAGTGCCCACGCATTTCATAGCGCATATTACCCGCAGTAGGCAGGCAGTACCCAACGGCCTTGATTTGTGTAATGGTGTTGCCGCTGCTATCCTTCAGTTTCTCGCACGGACGGTAAAGCGCGATCATAAAGCTTGCCGCATCCGCCGCGCCGGTACCGGAAGGATAGATCATTTTTTCAAATTGGCATAACAATGTCATTACTCCTTTCGCTTTGTTCCGGAAAACAAAGAACTCCCGAAAACACAGCGAAACACTGCTTCTCAGGAGTTCTTTGTGATACGGCATACTCATTTGAACAGCGCCGCATTTTCCAGATAGGATTCGGGCTCTGTAAAAGCCATCGGAAAGTTTTCACGATCCAGCTTTACGGACTTCTTATCCCCGTTGTTTTGTGTGACAAGCTTCTGCACCTCCAGATACAGGCCTTCGTCAAATACAGTAATCGGCATACGAAGCAAAGCCGCCTTGGCGATTTCGCCGCGCATACCGTTGCTGAGCTTATTTCCGCATACGAGCATAACATCGCTTTGCTCCAGGATCTCCAGACCGAACCGAAGCGCAATGGCTCTTTCGGCAGGAATTTCATCGCAAAGCAAAAGCGGCAGATACGCATGAGGGGCTGCGGCGTTCATGTTCATTTTCTTATTTGCGTAGAACATATACGCTCTTGCCGTGCGCAGGTTCTTCTCGCGCTGCTCGCGGGTATCCGCCCGGAAGGGGGAGCATATATAGGCTCTCTTGCGGCACCGATCAGCGGAAGCCAACTGATACATCAGCTCCTGCTGCCAGTATTGATGATAGATATTGTCCATAATAGGACTCCTTTCTTAAAGTGGTTGTACACTGACCTTGACCTTACGGCTCTGTGTCGTTTTCATTACATCCGGCAGAATCGTCGGATACTTTGCCTTCAGAACCTTGGAATCGGGTCGTGTAGTGGATTTAGTGACGAAATCAATGAGAAGCTTATCCGATGTCGTCGTAAGGACGCCATGCTCATGCTCCTTCATGATTTCGGCAATTCGCACGCTGTGTGCTTCGATCTCCTTTTCATAAGTTTTGATTTCACGGTTGCACTCCGTGATCTTGCCCTGCAACAGAGCGATCCGACGCAGTGCGTTTTCCTGTTTGGAAGAAAATTCAATGGTCGGCAGCCCAGACTGACTTTCTCCGTAGATACGGGCCAGCGATTCAAGCGCCAATTGCGGCGCTACGCCGGACATTGTAGGCGGCTTATCATGCTCAAGGCTCCATATCCATTCATCAAGACGCTCGAAGATCATATCTTCCTTTGCTTTATCCCGGGTGATATTCGGAATTGCCAGGTCGTTGTCCGGGTTGTTTCCCCAAATTGCGGAGAACGAACCGATGTTGACATCTGCAACGGCCAGGTAGAAACGCAGCTGCAATTCATAGTACAAAGGAATGGCACCATCGTCCCACTCGCTTGCTTTATGATAGGTGCAGCTCTTGCACTCCAAGATGCCTGGTTCTCCGTCAGAGGCACGCTCAAAACGCCGATCGAAGTTGGCAAGTGCATACGGATGGTCTGCGTGCTGGTACAGGTTCGTGTCCTCATACACGCGGTTTCCGGTTTTCTTGGCATACCAATGTGCTGCGATAGGTTCAAGCAAATGCCCCATTTCAAGCTGATTGGCGTTGCTTTTTGCCGGAGGTTTCATCCGTCCCTTTTTGATCATCCACAGTTCCAGCGGCGTTGTCCAAGGGGACACTCCGAAGACGGCTGCCACATCACTGCCGCCGACCGTATAAGGGATTTTACCGGACGGTCCGTGCATACGAGCTGCCAGCCACTGGGCGTTGGTCATTCCGGCAGTATCGCAAAGGATATTCGGCGCCGCCATCAGTAGCTCACCGCCTTTGCCAAATCAAAATCACTCCATTTGAGTGTGAGCGCACGCGCCATATTTTCCTCGACAACAAGGAGCTTGCTTTCAGGAAACTTATCCGTTTTGAGAATAAACGGGATCTCCTGCATGGCCAGAAACACATCATGTGCCGTGGCAGGGCCTCCGCCGTAAGACATCTCAAACATGGCGATTGCCTCGACTGCTGCCTTTTTAGGCAGGCTGAGCTTTTTACACACCCGCGTCATGGCGTTAATCGGGAAATCCAGATGGATCTCCATCAGGGCCTGTAACTTGGCGATGCTGTCCCCGAACTGGGCAAACAGTTGATCCAGCGCCGTATCAAAATCAGCAACCTTGGATTGATGCCGATGATCTACGGCTACACAGCCGCCGATATGGATAGAGTGCCTGCCGTTCATCAGGAGTGCAGAGACCTTTGCCGAGGCGACACCGGTATCCGATGTCATAAAGCGGATACCCGGCATCAGCTTGGATGCCATCGTCGCTTTGCCCTGGGCAGCCAGCACCTTTGCATAGGTACCGAGCAGGTCTTCCTTCTGGTCAGGCATTCGCCATGAGGCACTGACCAAGGAATGGTCACAGTACCCGGACTCAAACTCGTTCCCGGAGAACCGTGCATCGAGTTTTGCCTGCAGAACTTTCAGCAGTTCATCGATCGGAAGGACGGAATAATCCACCTCATCACCGGAGTGAACGGCGGAGATTTTTTCGTCCCGGATCAGCAAGAGCGCATCCGCCGAATACAGCTTCAGGCATTCGTTGAGCACTTCGGCCAATACCTCGCGGCTGAGTTTGGGGAGCGCAGTGCCTCCAATCTTTGCTCTGTCGAGCAGGCTTTTGTAGGCTGTCATACGGATCGGATAGAGTTCTCCGTTTACACGCATGGCAAGCCCGAGATTTTCTGCCGTATCATCTACGGCTTCCTGTGATGTTCCTGCGGCGAATGCCGGCAAATTACCGATGAGAGGCGAGGACTTACCGAGTGGCTCCACCTGCAGGTCTGCGACCTTGCAGCGAATCCAACGGCTGTTCTTTGCCTGCTCCTCATGATAATTCAGCAGCATCGGATAGGAACTGAACAGCGTATAATAGCTGTCCTGGCATGGGTTTTGCATAGTGAAATGCTCCTTTCTTTGATTTTGACGGCAATGCCGCCTTGATATATGACAAAAGCCAGCACTCCCGAAGGACTGCTGGCTTTATGCCCGAATGAATTGGCCGGAAACAAAAAAGTGCCATTTGCAATAACACAAATGACACTGTGATAACTCTGTTAAACTATGCTTGGATCAGAACCAAACTTGATACTCACATAGATAGTATAACAGAAAACTTCGCAATAGTCAATCCATTCGCCGGAAAAGGGCATTTTATGCTCGAAACTTATTTACATTCATCTTGCTGGCGTTTATATCAGATTCCCTTCAAGCGAGTATTTGCGAAAAAGCATCTTACAGTGTTCTCAGCAAAAACGCCATATACAGCGGAAGCGTCAGCACCTGTCCGGTGCGCCCGACATTATAGTCGCCCAGCTTGATGGCGCTGCTGACATGGTATTTTTCCGGATGATTCAAAATCGTCTTTGTGCTCTTGATGTTGCCGGTCGCCGCCTTTACCTCCACAAGCGTACACTCGCCCTTGTAGCGGATCACAAAATCCACCTCCAAGCCGGAATCTTTGTGGAAGTAATAGAGCTTCCGTCCCATCTTTGCAAAAATATCTGCAATCAGATTCTCAAAGATAGCACCTTTATAGCCGAAAAGATTGCCCTGCAGAATATCATACTGCGTGCCGTCCTCCAGCATACTGACGAACAGCCCCATATCGCGCATATATACCTTGAAGGTGTCCTCTTCGGCGTTGCCGTCCAGCGGAAGCTCGGTAATGGAGAGGTTATAGCAGCGGGAGATGATCCCCGCATCCTCGATCCATTGCAGGCTTCCGGCATATTTTGCAGCGGTGGAGCCTTTTCGGACAACGGAGTACTGGAATTTCTTATTTTCCTTGGCCAACTGACGGGGGATAGATTGGAAGCACTCCTTGATGCGGGATTTGTCCTTCTTTTCTGCGTATTTCACCATGTCGTCTTCATAAGAACGCACGATGTCACGCTGGATGCGCAGCACCTCATCCATCTGCTTGCTGTCCACAAAGGTCTGTACGGCATCCGGCATTCCGCCGACGACGGCATATTGCAGCAGGAGCTGTTTCATGCGGCTGTGCAATGCGTCCGGCACCGGCGTTTCCGTATCCAATGCTTTTTGCAGCATATCAATGACCGGCTCGGAGATCCCGTTTGCCCACAGAAATTCCTCAAAATCCAGCGGGTACATATCGATTACGGTTTCCGAACCTACGGGAACTGATTTCGGCTCCTTGCCATAGCCTTTTACACCGAGCAGAGAGCCGGTGCCGATCACATCGTACCGACCGTCGATCCGAAAGAACTTCAATGCGGTTCGCGCCTCGGGGCAATCCTGTATCTCGTCCAGCACCAGAACGGTCTCGCCGGCTTCAAAAACTGCCTCTTTTCCAAGCAGTGCGGAAAGCAGCATGACGATATTATCAATATCCAATGACCCGGCAAAAACGGAAGCATAGTCCGGGTTCTCAAAGAAATTCAGATAGACCACATGCTTGTAATTTTTCTTGGCAAAATCCAGCACGGAAAAAGTTTTGCCGCACTGCCTGCACCCTTTGACGATCAGCGGTTTGCGTCCCGGTGTGTTTTTCCATTCAGCTAATCGTTTTTCAATTTTTCGCTTCAGCATGGCGTTTTCCTCCAGATCGTTTCCTTACTCTGCACATAGCATATCACAAATTGATAACTTTTTCAAGGGACTTTTGTGGCGAGCCATTAACTTTTTCAAGCGACTTTTTGCGACAAGGTGCAACTTTTTTAAGAAGCAGAGCAAGTGCGGTAAATCTCTTACACATCGGGAAATTCGATTTTTCCTGTCGTTTCTTCCTGTTTCAAAAGCGAATACAGCATATGCGTACTGTAGTGCCACACTTTCGTATCCTCCTGCTCAAGGATGGCATACAACTCTGAATTATACAACTTCGTGATGGCAGCATTTTCAGATATGTTTTCCTTTTCCGCAATCATCCCTACAAGGTCAGCGCTAATGTATGGCATGATTGCTGCAAATTGACTCGGGTTCATATATTGCCTCCTCTGTTTTGATAAAACAGATAAATAGAAAGTATCATAGCACTTCTATATAGGTTCTGATTTTATCTTCTATTCCGAACAGCTTCCCGTATTTCAACAGTTTCCGATTGTTGGGATTAGCCTTGAAATAATCCTTGATTGCCTGCGTGTATAGCTGCATATCCATCTGCTCTTTGTTACGGATCAAATCACAAAGGCATCGCTCTTTATCATATAGTTTTATTTCTGCTCCCTGTGGTGAGCGCGTCTGTGTGATACCAATCTCATAGACATCTCTCGGCAAATAGTGGCATCGCAAATTCGGATTATCCCGTTTTAATACAGAGATATTTTTATCTCTTGGGATTGTAATGTCATATATGTGTGGCGTTCGATCTGAAAGCCCCCAGAGGTACAACGCCGTACCATAAGAGAAAACAGCATCACGACACTGCCCCTGAAGCAATGCATATTCGTCCGGCATGCCATCCGCAAGCACATATAGTCCTTTGCGTACCTGCTCCAACTTCCCGGCATCGGTATATTTGCGCAACATAGGTCTGCTGATACCAAGTGCTTCAACCTGCGCAGTCCGAACAAATCCGCTGTTTGCCTCAGCCAATTCATTTATTCGTGTCCAAATCCGGTCTATGGCGCACACCTCCTTGCAAAGGTATTTACATTCTTACTTCACAGTATATCAAACGGCAGTAAAAATGTAAATGCCTTTTTCAAATATTAGTGTGTCCAAATTGCAAACTTCTATGTAAAAAGGGATGCCACCGAAGTGACATCCCTCCCATAATGGTTACTATGCTGCACTCCTGTTCAATGACCACAAGCCCCGCCCGTCATGGGTGAAGTGCATGGGATTGATCTGCAGCGTTTGGCGGATCTTTTCTTTCCACCATTTGTTTGACTGTGCCTTTTTATGCGGTTCGATCTGTTCATAGAGAAAGGAAAGAGCCACCGGCTCCTTGCATTGCTCCAAAACTGCCGCAACCACATCACGCCAGGTTGCTCCCGGCATATCACGGATATCTACCGTAGCTCTCTGTGTCATCAGAATCGGAATGAGTACAGGAGAGTCCTTGCGAACGATCATAACATACTCATGCAGGATAGGGATAAACTTACCGCTATACTGCGTCCTGTCCGAAAAGCAGTTGTGCTGCGCCTTGATGATAATATTCTCCAAGGTGCCGGGCTTTACGATCTCGGCAAGCATACTGTAAAGTCTGCCCTTCTTTTTGATGTCACCCATCAGGACAGCCATCCGACCGCCGTTTTCCAGTGCCGAAAACTGTTTCATCATGGCACAATTCATTGCTTTGACAAAATCGTCCCAGCTTTCAATGCGGGACAGGTCCAGGCGTTTGGGGTCATACCCGTACTTTCGCATCACATCAGATGCCTTGTACATGACATCGGAATACTGAATGATGTCCCAATACGGCGGATGCCAGAATACGAATTCCGGCCGCTCAGGAATATCGCAGTTCATAATATCGAACCCGCTGTGCAGGTCGTAAAGATGACTGCGGATACCGGCTTTATCGGCCGCCGCTTTGGTTGTTCCGCTTCCGCACATATAATCGCAGATCTCTTTGGGCTTAAAGAACCCGATAAGATCCTCGATCAGCTTTGGAGAGCAGTTTCCGCGGTATCGGTTGTCACCGCCGTCGCCGCGATCCGGATAGGAAACAATGCTCGTAAGCGGCCTAATTGGTTCACTACGACAATACACGAAATCGCCTCCTTATCCTTTTCCTGATTCTGTGTCGGAATGCGTATTTCTATCCAAATACTCACGCAGCAATGTGTGCGCAGCTTCTGAAACAGATTCCCAGTAGCACTCCCAATAGATATCGCTCAGTCCTTTGTCGATCATATTCGGAATGCGTACATCCGCAAGATACCGCTGATATTCTTCTTCCGATAACTCGCCGACTTCTTCCCACTGCTCAACCTGAGAGGCAAAATCCTCATACCGGGATGCGTCCAGATAGGTCCGTCCAACATCTCCGATGACCGAAGGAGTTAGAACCACATTACGTTCTTCCAGAGAAATGGCGTAATGGCTTTCACAGTAGAATCCATCAAGCCATCCTTCATAGGAATTTTCCGATGTTTCTGTCCGGTATTCCGGTGTATTGATCCAGTCCGAAAGACAGCCGGAGTCGATCTCGTTTCCGAGCGCCTCATTGAGCCTTGCTCTAGCTTCCAGCGGATCTGAATAAATACTGGACGAATGTCCGGTATCCCCGTTGGCAGCCCAATCCTCGCTCAGTATGTAGAGCTTAATGGACTTCTTTGCCTGACCGGGAACGATAATCATTTCCGGAGCCATAATAACCATATCGAAGCAAATGTCATCCAGTTCCTTCTTTTCGCCATACAGGTCCGAAAACATCGCTTCCACCTTTGCTATATCCGTCGGTAATACCGGAGGTTCAAAAGAGCAGTAGATGTCTGGGGTATCGTTTTCGGTTTCTCTGTCGTCGCCGTCACGGATCTCAAGGATAGATCCGATAAGGCCGGCATATTCGCTTTGGTCGCTGCCGATGATCACATCACCGACACGGTATGTGATGCCGTTATACAGGAATTCGGCACCGGGTTTGTTTATAAGCATATGAGCACCTCCTTAAATGTGATAGTCTACGGAAACGAGAACATCTTCACCGTCAAGATCATCGATATAGGTATCGATCTGATCGTGCCAGATACCGCTCTCTTTTCCGATGCTGATGTCATTTTTGCTGAGCCATTCGTCTGCATCGACGATATCAGATACGCCGATGGGATACTTCCACGATTTCGGTATTCCTATGCGGGCAAGGTATTCGTCCAAGGTTTCACCGTTTGCGAAGGCGCATTCGCCGTAGCAAAAGATTCCGTCCTCTCGGAACTCACCATAGAACCCATCGGGGAGTTTGCCGCATTGGAATGCTTTCTTGAGCTTGTTGTATCGCTCCGTATCCTGAACAATGTACCAATTTTGCATAACATCCCAGCAGATGTCTTTTTTCCTCGCTGCCGAAACCCACATATATCCTTCGGGCGCAGGGTATTTTTTGCTGTAGTTGCCCCAGCTTCGTTCCCCGAAAGAGTATTCCGTACAGTCTGCTTTTACAAGGAAAGTCACCGGCCATCTTCCGCCGATCTGATACCAGTCCCACATGGCATTGGGATTGCAATAAAAGCCGTATCCCTTTTCTTCCTCGTTGTACTCATATCCGCGATAATCTTCGGCATATTTTTCAAAGGTCTTATACGCCTTCTGCCGAGGACAATTCGGCAGGTACTGTATTTTCCGGGATTGCTTCGTGCGTCTGGTATGATGGAGATGACCGACCTTGTTTTGACTGACCTTCCCGTCTACAATGCTGTACTTGCTGAAATACGGATAACTTCCGCATTCGACGATCTTTCCGTTTGGAAGTTTCAGACAGTCTACGGACTTTGCGTAGTCGGCTTTCAGTTCCTCGGTCATATCAGCAAATTCCTTGTATTCTTCCGGCGGTTCGGTACTGTATGGCGTCATAACTTCTTCTACTGCGCCCACCAGTTGGCGTGCGAAATTCGTTGTCCTTCCCATAAGAGAGCACAGAGTCAGTTCCGCCATAATGTCCTTAGCCAAATCATCTTTTCTGGCCTGCAGCAATTCGATGGATTGTTCGACCGCAGCATTTTCGTGCGGATCTTCTTCCACAGTCGGCATGTTCACGGTCACCAGTGTTTTGAAATGCATAATGATGTTCCTTTCTGAAAAAGCAGATGGGCAACCGTGTGTCATCACCAGCTGCCCATCGTTTTGTTATCTCTTGATGTGTTTATACCCGAATATGACGCTTGACCACACCGGTCAGCTTCGTGGGCAGTTGATTTAAGTCAGTAATATCGAGGAAGGAATCTCCGTAGATCCGCTCAATATTCTGCTTATCGTTGCCGATTGCGGCGGCAACAAAGAGTATGCCTTTGCGTTGATATTCCTGCTTGATCCCGCGCAGATCCTCCTCAGCGGCCGTGCCGCAGTAACCGGTATCGGCAGGTTGCCCATCTGATACCAGGATAAGAAGCTTTACAGCCTCGGGTCGCTTGGAAAGCGCCTCCGCCACATAGCGAAGTGCAGCTCCGTCACGATTGCTGCCGCGGGCACTGATATCCATCAGCCTGTACTTATCGTCATTGTCAAAGCCGTTGAACTCGGCATAGGAGTAAAGCTCTACCGAATCTTTCCCGTCATAGTAATCGGTCGAGTGACCGTATACCATAACAGGGATCTCAAGGCTTTCGCAGAAATCATACAGAATAATGGCTGCCGCTCTGGCATAAGTGCAGCGGTCGCAGGAGCACATAGACCCGGACTCATCCAAAAGAAGTCCCACCGCAAGCTCAGGGATTTCATTGGGCAGGTTGTTCTTATAAAACACCTTGCCGTCATTCCGACACAAAGCATGCGCATCCAGACGCCGCCCCATAATAAGGCCGGTCTGTTTGCCGCCGCGCCGGTTCTCCTTGAGCTGCCGCAGGAGACTTTTCTGAAGCTGTCGAGAAATGCTGATGAGCGGATTGCAGATCGCATCGTATTGTTCCACAAGCTCCGGATCAACGGATGCAATGCGGTTCACGCGGATATTGACGCCGCTGTGGATATCTCCGTAGGAAATACTCTGTGCAGCTTCATTCAGTTCCCGTATGCGTTCGCTCTCCAACTCCTCGCAGGCAGCTTTTTCTGCCATGTTATCCAGGATCCGTTCGATATCCGAGGCAGCACGGTCATATTGTTCGCGCTGATACTCGGAATTTTTTGTGACAGAACCGCTGACAGGGGCGCTGATGCCGTCTGTCTGTTGGTGCGGAATTCTTCCTTTTTCGGATTCCGAGATTTGCTGCTTTCCGGTGCCGGAATCTCCGCCTCCTTGCTTTGCACTTTCTGAATTACCTGGTTGATTTAAAGTTTCTCCAGACCCAGATGTGTTTTCGTTGTTTTCCGACTCAGTCTGGGGAGAAGCGTTTTCGTCGTCAGACCCACTTTCAGACGCATCGGACCGTGTTTCCGCTCTTGCTGCAGCGGTCGCTGATTCACCGCCGTTGCCGGATGCCTCCGGAACAGGGGTGCTGGTTCCGCTGCCGACCTCAGATGTACCTGCAATGGAGCTGAGAATTTCAGAAAGCGTTTCAGCCACAGTGACTGTGCCGCCTGCAGCTTCCGCTTCTTCCTGATGCTCTTTGCAAACCTCACAGAAATCTTGAATGTACTCCCAACAACGGATCATTACGGTGTTGACGGCATTCAAGCGCTCCTTACCGGAACGGTTCATCAGGGCCTCATCAATGTCATCGATCAGGCCGAATACCGTCTTTATGCGCTCGTCTGTTTTCGGCTCGCCGCCGTATTTGATTCGACCGAATTTGGCGTAGGACAGCATGATTTGCAGGATACTTTCAAGAATATGCCCATCGTCGTCTGCTTCCTTGGCGATCAGCTCTGTCACCGTATCGATCTCGTCAAAATGACGCTCGCGCAGCGTTTCCAAGCCGTAGCCGAGTGTACCGGGGAAGCTGTTCAGCATCCGATTTTCGATATACCCGTCTTCAATGATATTGGCAATGTTCGCCGCGATCTGATGGACCATCTGCAGATTCTTTGGGTCCTCCTTGACATATTCCCAGAACGCTTTCTCATTCCGGGCATCCGCCGCCAGCCGGAAAGCCGGCGGGCGAGGATACCATTTGAAGCTATCCAGATAGTTGTGATAAGTCTGGACTGAAAGAAAATCAGTAAAGAGCACATGCCCCAGCTCGTGCGCAAACATGCCACACACGATCTGATACCGATTCTCGCGCCCTTTGACCTTGGTCACCAACGGATGGCCCGTGTTGATGCGGATCTGCATATTGTCCGTTGCCGCAGTGAAGGCATCCTTGGGCCACCAATGAAGGTTCACACGGACACGACGGTTGTAATGATACCGTCTGGTCTGTGCTGCTGCCAGATCCTCAAAATGCCCCGCCAACATACGGGAAGAAAAGAACTGCTTATCCGTGATTTTGCTGCGCTTCTCATTGAGACGCTGTTTGACTAATTTATGATTCACCCTTGCCATTTAGGGTAGCCTCCTTTCTCTGAAATTGTTATGCCGACGCCTTATGCCGTTTCGGTGCAAAAATCGGCTCCAAAACTGTGCTGATCAGTGCTTCGCGGTCAAGCTCGTCGGCAGTTGCCTTGCTGATGATGGTATACAGCGCCGATTCGTAGACATCTCCGGTGATCTCGCTGCTGATGATCCAGTCGATCAGACTGCGCATACCGTAGGAGCCGTCCGTGATGCTGTTTTTGCGGCAATACTCCGCAAGGTCATTGACCACCTGCACCATCTTGGACACCTCATACTCATCCGTAGCCCCTGTGACCGACATAGCACGCTGCGCCATCACTTCAGGGCTCGGCAGCTCCACATCCCGTACCAGACTCATTCGGTCGAGCACGGACTGGTTCATGCCGCGGCAGCCTTCATAGCTCGTATTGGTCGTTACAACTACAACGGCGTCGGGATGTCGCTGGATGACCTCGCCGGTCGGCAATGTGATAGAACCGGATTGTTCCAAAAGAGAGTTCAGGCCCACCAGCACGCCCGGCTGGACGATAGTAGATGGTTCCTGTATCTCGATCACATAGCCATGCTTGAGGGCCTTCACAAAGTCAGTCTCCACATAACGATAGGTCTGTCCGCTGCTGCTTTTATCCTTTACGGTCTTGGAAAGCTCCCGTACCTTTTCCGTTACACGGTCAAGGACAATGCTCATGCAATCCTGTGAGGTGGCAGCCGCGTTTTCCACGCCGGTCAGCGCCATATAGACGCCTGCCGGGTCATAGTCCATATCGTCAAGGTCAGGCAGCTTCATCAGCTTTGAAACATTGGCATAGTTGATGCCGCCCATCTGCTTCAGTGTCTCCCGTTCAGCATCCAGCTGAGCATTGCCCGTAGATGCGTCCTCGGAATCCGGGAAGATCATACCGACAAAGTCGAAGATTTCCGTGTTGGCTGAGCAGGTGTATTTCATATACGGCAGACCGAGTCCTGCAGCAATGGCTTTTGCACCCATCGTCTTGCCCGTACCTGCCGGTCCGCGCAGCAAGAAGTTGCGCATCTGCATGGATTTGCCGGTTGTCGCCTTGGCGTGCTTGCAGATGTCTACAACTTCCTTCGGGATGATGTACCACTCCGGAAGCTTTGGAATCAGCATCGTTTCCTGCGGCGTGAAGGTTCGTTTGTTCAGCACATACTGTCCCTCAAAGTCGGCATGGTCAATGGTTTCCGTTGCAGAATAAATCTGCGCCGGTCCGGTCTGGGCAAAAATCTTGAATTCACCTGCCAGTACCGTAGTCGGTGTAAAACTGCCGGAATCCAGGTGAGTCTGAGATACACGCATCAGATTGCCTGCCTTATCTACATTGACCTTGATATGGGCAGCGCAGCTGTCATCCTTGATACGGCGGTAGGCATTGTCGCACATAAGCGCCATGTATTCCGTAGCCTTATCCATATGGGGATAGCCGGCGTTCAGCTCGTCCTGGTAAACCTCGAAGTTCTCTTTGAATTCATCATCCTGCATCAGCATCGGAAACAGCGCCATCATTACGGCGGCGCCGTCACGGCCGCTGCTGTTGAGAGTATAGTTTTCAAAGGTCTCCATGTTACTGTCATAGACGCTCGCCAGCAGGGTGCCTGTATTGCTGTCGTACACCACAAGATGATAGGCATCCGCGCTGACAGAGGATTTATACTCTGCCGCCGTGCGATGATCTATGATGCCGACAGCGCCCTCACCGGACCCGTCCATGCAATGGCAGACCGCATGGACTGCCTTGATCACCGTTCCGCAAAGGGTAGAAGTTGTCCCGTCGCCGTACTTGGAAGACACCTTGATCTTTTTGTTTGCGATGGTGTCAAACGGCGACGGCAGACTTCTGCTGAAATTAAATATGTTGTTGATGTATGTTGCCATACTTTACTCCCTTTCTGCACTCAGTGCGATAGATTGATTTTGATTCCTTCCGCAATACATACGGCATCTTCAAGCCCGGCTCGCTGCAATTCCAGGCAGACGTTCTCCCAGCTCTCACGGGCAGGAAGGTCGTCGGCTGTTAGGATGATTTCGGTCAATCCCTGTCCGATGGCATCATTGCACCGTGCATTCAGCTCAAAGATGTGAGACTCCGCCCATTCAAAGGCGATGAGCTCATAGTTTTCTTTCGGTTGCTCTGTGGCAGGAGCTTCCGTCCGTTCCCCAGACTCATCCGGCTTTTTCGGTATCTCCTGATACTGAAGGCCGATCACCTGAAGGTTCTGAATAACGACCTTTGCTTTGCGATAACCGCCTGCTCGGTTGAGCAGGATATAGACCTCCTCACCGAGTTCGATCAGTTCAAACGCATTCGGTGCTTCCCAGATCCATCTGGCATTCGGATACTCATTCAGCACGAGCATTGTGACTCGGTTCGTAATGAGGGAATGCGCCAGCTTCCGCAGGTCGCTTTCCATCGGTGCCGGTATTGGGCAGGAAGCAGCGGCTGCGGTTCTACTGGGTCAACACGATTACCGGATAGAAACAGCAGTCGGATCGCTGCAACAAAAATGCCGAGGATGATGAGCAGCAGGATCGGCCAGAGTCTGCAGATAAATGTCAGCAGAGCCAGCGATCCCAAAATCATCAGCACTTCATAGGCAATTTGCCGCTTTCGGTCTTTGTTGTTCATAGAGATGTCCTTTCTGAACGCAAAAAGGCGCACACAAGAAACCATACGGTCACTCATGTGCGCCTCTTATACGCCCGATTCAATTGTTGCCTCTCAGTTTTCGTCGAAGAAGGAATTGCCTCCGCCAAACGACTCGTAGCCGGTAAAGCCGCCGTTATTTGCGGGTGCGGCCGCCGGTGTTGCCGGTGCCGTCGATGCTGCCGGATGTCCTTGCGCTTCATCGGTGTTCTGGCTATCCTTAGACTTACCTCCGCCGGAAGCATACTCAATATCATCCAGAATGATGACCATTGCGCTTTTCTTCTCGTGAGTCTGCTGGTCTTCCCAAACATCCTCGTCCAGACGGCCGATAAGATTGACAAAGGATCCATCCTTGAGCTGCATCTTCTTGATGCGCTCGCAAATCGGACCGAAGCCCTTAACTGCCATATTGATCCACCGAGCATTATTCTCAGCGTTAGGGTCATAGACCTTCTTGCCGATCCGGAATCTCACCGCATCGCCTTTCTCCGAAAACTTGATGGCTGCTGCGCCGTCATATCCTCTCGATACGACGACTTGGGTTGCAAATACTTTTAACATAGGGTACTCCTTTCTGCAGGAATCGCCTGCAATAAAAATATTTATTTCATCCCGCTTATCACGGGTAGAAACCGACAGAAACAAAAAAAGTGCCAACCAGCACATTGCGTGCTAATTGACACTTTGAAAACTCGGATTACTCGGATTTCTCGTAGGAAATCTTGAAACTTACAATGTAAGTATAGCATAATCCATCGAAATAGTCAATCCGTTTGGGAAAATTGCCCCGAAACCATCTTTTCGATCTCCGTTTTGGCAAAGTCCAAGGCAACCATTGCCCTCAGCGCATCGAAACGAAGTGTTCCGTCTGCATTCCCGTTTTCCTCGACCAGGCTGTGTATTTCCTCCAGTAAGCCGAGTATTCTGTCTCTGTCTGTCATAGTCAGGCCCCTTTTCTTATTTCAACAGCATAGTAACCGTAGATCAGATATGCTCCGTCACGGCTGTATACCGGTGTCTTCTCCGATAAGTATATAGTCACAGTATCTCCCACACTGAGGCGCTTTATCCTTTCGTGTATGGAAACGGTCAAAAGCCTTGGCACTTCCTCTTCATACTCAAGCGTCAGGCTTTTTACGCGCTTTCGTATTGCAGTCGTTTCCACCTGGACGCAGGTACCACTTACCGAAATATAATCTCCCCTGATACAAGTATAAAACAGCCGTAAGGCATTTACAACAAAGAATCCGGCAAAGAGCAAACAGGGGAGGAAAAGGTACACATCCCAAAAGCCGAACAGCGTAATAAAGAAGAGAAGCACAAATACGATTGTTACGGCAAAGCGCCGGATCACCTGCTGCTGCAATGGCTCAGGGAGTTGCTTGAACCTTTCCTTCATCCGATTTCGCCTCACAATACGAGCACTAATTTCTTTTTCAACAGCCGCATCAGGCTTTGCACAACGGCATCGCGGCATTTTGCTGTTTTCATTTGAGTTTCAAGGAGATTGTCTGCAATCGTATCGACCGTATAGATCCGTTCAATCAGTTTCTGCCGGTTATCCGTATACAGAAGGTCCTGCGTGGGCTTGATCCCGTTTTCTATGAGATATACAAGCTCTGCTACGGTCAGGCGAACACCGGCATTCTTCAGCCACTGCAATATTTCTTTATCCATAGCCCTGAGCGCGGATGTCTTGGCAGTGTCTGCCGGACAGAAGATGCACCTGGATGCAATCCGATAACGGGAAAGCTCGTCATTGTCCGCTTCGGTTTCCGCAAGCCCCAGCTTTTGCAGATAGATGACCAGAGTCTCATTGCGCCCGAGAGCTTCCGCAAAATTGAAGCGGCCATTCAGCCATGTTGCTGCGGCATTTCCTGTGAGTTCAAATTTTTGACCGCCGTACAAAACGAATAGAAGCTGTTCCGTAGAGCCTTTCTGCACAATTCCTTTGGATAAATAAATCATCTCTGCCACCTCGCGTGCTTTTTACTTACATTACACGGGCGGCGCACCGGATTTACAACTATCAAACAAAATACAGCATCAGTACACAGAGTCCGATCACAACGAGCACACCGACTGCCAAGATAATGATCTTTTTTACTGGAGCAGAGTCCGTTTCAAAGCGCTCCTTGCCGTGATCGACCGGCAGAAGATCCTCATAGTATCCGTCATAGCCGTCATTGTACGCTTTCTGGGGCTCAGCATCGGTCACAGCCGAGGACTTATGCTTTTTCTTTTTGCCCGCAGATGATTTTTTTACCGGCGTTGACTTCTCTGGTTTCTCCTTCTTGGCCGGTAATGCTTTTCCGCATTCAGCGCAAAAGGAAACGGCACCGTCTGGAATATCGGCGCCGCAGTAGGGACAGTATTTCATTTTCACACGCTCCTTTTTGGCATAATAAAAGTGAGCCCTTGCTACAGGCCCACTGATTGACGGTATTATTATAGCATCTTTTCATTTCCGTGTCATCGGCTTTTCCGTGCCATTTTTTCGCCATTTTATGCGCAGGATAAGGAATAAAATATCGGTAACCTTATCCCCGTTTATCAGTGTAAGAAAAAAGTTCGGCACAGAGCCGAACTTTTAAATCATTTGGACAGATCTCTAACCAAGAGGTCAAGCACATCATAGACGGTCTTTCTATCCTTGGTGGAAAGTTGAGAAACTTTTGCGTCAAGCTGATTGTTCTTCTCAGTTACACCCGCATCAATGACATCGCAAAATATCATATCTGCAGAAACACCGAGTGCGTTCATAATGTCAATTAGCGTTTCGACTGACGGTATCTTCACGCCTCTCTCAACAGCGCTGATATAATTTGAGCTTACATTCGCTTTCTGCGCCAAATCTTCCTGCCGCATTTTCCTCGCTTTTCTGCATTTGCTAATATTCAGGCCAATCGTTTCGATGTCCACGGGAACCACCTCCTTCGGCGTTACTATCACACCATTAGTATTATAATCGACAATCCCCATACTATACACGGTCGTGTGGGCACAAGCTAACTCTATTGGTTGTAATTTACTCGGTTATCTGCTATAATATTCATGCTTATAGAGTTGATTTGTGTCTGTGAGCATCGATGAAATGAAGATGGAGGGCTGTCTATGACAGTTATCGTGTGCTTAGACAATGCGAATGGAATGATGTTTAACCATCGTCGACAAAGTCGAGATGCTAATGTTGTCAAGGATATTTTGAAAACTATCAATGGGGCTTCTTTATTGATTGCACCATGCTCTGAACCGTTATTCTCTCAAGCAGAATATAGCGTTTCCGTCAGCGATAGTTTTTTGATTGACGCCGGTGCCGAAGATTATTGCTTTGTTGAAAACACATCAGTTGCTGAGTTCAAAGAAAAGATCTCACAGTTGGTCATTTATAAATGGAACCGGGATTACCCCGCAGATTTCTATTTTGACATTGACTACGCAAACGATTACAAGCTTGAAACTACGCTTGACTTCATTGGTACCTCCCACGAAAAGATCACGAGGGAGGTATATGTCAGATGAGCCTCTTTTCTAAAAAGCCAAAAAACATAGCGGACTTTGAGAAAGAGATTGAGAAGCTCCGCCAAAAGAAAAAACTCTCCACCCGCAATTCCGAGCGTTTAGAAGAATACGAAAAGCAATTATCTTCTCTAAAAACTGCGGAAGAAGCAGAGCAGAAAAAGAAAGTGCGGCAAAAGAAAATTGCCATTGGCTCTATCGCGGCTTCAGTAGCGCTCGTCACTTGTATTATCATAGCCGGATGTATTTCTGAAAGCGGTACGGTTGAGTCGCCAGCGGTATCGCCGGGGTATACCATTTCGGATTCCTCTACCGGAACGACAACACCATCCGACACAAGTTTAGATAGCCCATCCTCATCGGAAGCATCTGAACCACCAGCGACAAGCAATGCGACTACCACCGCTAAAGAAAGCAATTCTTCCTTTTCCATTAACAAGCCGAGTTGGGATGATCTTATGGCCAGTGCTGTTTTGGACACACCGAGCCGCTTTGCGGCCTCCGAAAAACACTCATAGTCTTTGCGTGCGTATATGCGATTCAGCACGCTGATACCATCTTTCAGGCCAACATTTGCCATATGGCGATATACCAGTTCCTTTGGCAAGAGGAGAAATGAAGTCAGCACATTGGTCTGCCACTCCTCCCAATCAAGAACAGGGTATTGCGTATGTTCATCTGTCATGCGAAATACGCAGCGAGGAGTTTGCGCCTCATATTCTTCCGGATACAGCATCCAAAACAGTTGATGCGCTGCTTCGTGCATCATAGTAAAGTTCAAACGGCCAATCTGATTTTCTGCCACAAGGCTCTGATCAATGAAGGCCGTTTTCCCGTCTAATTCATAGTCGAGCCTTGTGCCGTCCCTTTGAGGGATCGTTATGATCACCCCCGAAGTTGCCGTAAGGCCGATGGCGTCATGTGCTTCACTGATATCTGCAAAAGTAAATTGCAGGCCGCACATTTTCTCCGCAAAATCTGCCGGATCAATATGATCGACCTTTTGAGGGACTTTTTTAAGGTAATCACGAAGCAACCTGCGGGAAATGTGTTCGATGTCTTTCCGTGAAAGCCAGAGCATCTACCTGCGCCCCTTTCTATTCCAACGCGTCCACAAATTAGAACATCTGTTCGCTTCTTGTTAAGGAGTATAGCACGCCCGCTAATCTATGTCAAGTGAAATAAATCGCTCATATTTTGTACAAAAAATAATCGCCATTTCCTTTGCATTATCATTACACCAGCTGTTGGTGAGTGGAGGTATTGATTTGGCATTTTTAATAATGATAGTTCAAGAGTTTTCACAAAATCAACAAAAATTTCGACTTGATATTGCCAAAGGAGAATATAGCGTATAAAATAATTGGCAGAAATGGAAAAATATAGCCGAATCGCGGGATATCACTATAATCAAAAATTTTGAAGAGAGAATGGTTGTTTGATGTGATCAGATAAAGTAGTACGCTTCTGCTTTAATCAACATCTTCTGATCGCAGCATGGGGATCGTGTATGATTTAAAGATGGAGGTGGAGTTTGATCAGCAAGAAAACGCATACAAAGTCCTAATTGGCGTAACTAAGGAAAGCTTATCAACAGAAATTACTGGTGGAAGCACAAGAAGTGGTAAATTTAAGGAGTACTATAGAGAAGCCAAAACTACACTTTCTTTAATAGGAAAAAATAATCAAGAATTTTCGAGACATTTCAAGGATTTTAAAGGTAGTCTGTATCAAAAGGGCACAAAAGTAGGTTTCGACTGTGATGTCTTTGTGTTTGGATATATGACAGTAAGCCTCAAAGATGGTTTGAAGGAAGGTGCCCTAGCTGTAGTTGGAACAACTGGACAGAGTATATCCTACTCAATCGTTCCCTGCGTATATGCAAAATTCGCAATTGAAGGCTCACTTGAAAGTGGATTTAAGCTCGTACTATTTTTTGATAGAAACCGAAGAACTAGAAAGCGATTGTGCTACTTCTTATTGCAGCGAAGAAAGCACAAAAACATATGTGGTTATGAGAGAATCTGGAGCATTTTGGCCAATAAGAGTGCAGCTGGGAGGAGAATCATTGAAAAAACAAAAATGGGAATATACAATTACGAACGGAATAACCGGAGTTATAATATCTTTTATTATGCTCACCATATTTGGTGGTCTGGCACTTTGGTTTCGCCTCAGCCGGAACGGGGCGATCATCATTGGCATAATATTGGTGATCTTTGCATCGCTTGCCTTTTTCCTAGCCTTGTACCGCACATTATTTTTCAGGGTACTGATTGATAAAGACGGATTCTTCTATCAGACCGCTCCAGGTAACGGAAGATACTATCACTACTACACAATCCGCCAAATATGGGTCAGCAGTGGAAACGATGCAAATGCACAGCAAATGCAATATTGCAACTTTGAAACGCAGGACGGAAGAATCATGAGATTTTTCTTTAGAAATCTAGATTGGGACGCCGTAGACTATTTAATCGCCCAAGTAGAAAACACCGAGGAACAGGCGCAAAGGAGCGACGGTGACCTTATGATCAGCGGCAGGGTACAGGGCGGTGTCAGGCTCGTCGCAGCTGTCTGTATTCTGGCGGCGGTTTTGTTTGTGAACATTTATTTCCGAACTCAAGGCTTGCCACCCATTATCTATGTACCGCCTGTAGTGCTGGCAGTAACAGCCTTTTTTGTGTTGGTGAGTCATAATCTGTTCTACAAAATTCTGATTCAAAAGGACGGATTTTACTGCCGAACCAACCCCTTTGACGGAAAATACTATAAATACAGCGAAATTTCAAATTGCCACCTGACAGAGGTGGTGCAAAGGCGAGGTTCCGTCCGCAACGGCACCAGACGGACGGGATATTCTTACTATTTTACATTCACTGACTCCATTGGTAAGCCGCATAAGATTCTGTATGATAAAGCTTTGTTTCAGCGGGAAATGGAGGTGCTGATGGAGCGAAGCAAGGAGGCATAAGAATTAGGAATGTGGAGAAAACAAAATAGAAAATTTTCGCTTTATTTCCGAATCATGGGCTTAGTGATGCTAATCGTGGGCATCGGCTTGATTGTCGACGGGATCGGCAACTATGTTGATCAATCCCGCCAGAAGGGCTGGATTACTACAGCGGCCACGGTCACGGATGCCTCCAGCCAGGTAGTCAGATATCCGACCAAGGGCAGAAGTCGCACTTACTATACCATCGTATATGAGTATGAGGCGAACGGGGAAATCTATACGGGCAGCATTGGACATCTGCTATCGCCCCGTCTGGTCGGTGATACCATTACCGTGAAATACGACCCGGAAATGCCGGAAGAGAACACGACGATTCTCTCTCCCAATACCCGTGATCTGGTGACCCTTCTGATTTTGGGAACGGCCATCGCAGTGGTGGGCTTTTTCCTCTCTGGGGGGCTGGAGCTGTTTCGCAATCTCCTGCGAAAGAAGCACACTGAGGAGCCGAAGGAATCGGTCCCGAAGACAGATACAGGGTTTGATTCAACGGCCATTGCAAAGATCCCGGCAAAGCAGTGGGTTCCCCGACTTGCGGCTTGGCTTCTTGCGTTCGTTGCCGTTATCCTTTTCGTTAAATTTTTCCTTACGTCGGGAGCTGCGGACTTGGATGAGTTCCGCAATGCAGCAGTGGCGACCGGCTACACCGCTGTGGACTCCACGGAGGACGTTCGCCAGAGATGGGGCGTCGGATCCATGTTGATCCGCTCTGTTTCCGTGCATGAGGACTCCTTGCGGTTAGACTTCTGTAGGCTGGATTCCGCAGACGGCTGCCGCCGCATCTATGCCGCTGCGACCCTCCCAATCACCGGTGAGGTGACAGAAAGCAGTACCGCTGCCCGTCAGATCTATGCCGTTGATAGCCCAACGAATTTCGCAGCAAAGATCCGTAGCGGCAGGATGATGCTTTATGTGTATACCACGCAGGAGGATAAGGCCGATGTGCTTGCGTTTCTGGAAACTGTGGGCTGGTGGAGCGAATAAGAAACGGAAAATTTACCACTGCAGAACTATGAATTCTAATGTCAAAGTAATTGGAGATATGGAGCCCGAGACGGCATTGGTTTTCTCAGCTAAGGCGGAGGGTGGTTACCAGCCGTATGTATGGGAGTATGCTATTTACAAAGGTGATACTCTGTACTATAATCTAAGCGATTCAACATTCGACTATCTTGAGTGGTCGCCAACAGAGACAGGAAACTATACCATTGTTGTCTGCGTTATAGATAAAACTGGGTTTAAGGCAACATACTCGAAACAGTTTTCTATTATTTGAATCAATCACAGGGAAGTGGCATTAGCCACTTCCCTGTGATATAACAAATCGCTATGGATTCAATATGGAGAATAAGATGAAAGAAAGAAACTGGAAGTATAAAATCACCGGTAACTGGTTTGGACCTATGGTGATTGCAATCACGACGGCGGTCTCCGGGGGATTCACATTCTGGCTTTACACTGCACACGATGGTGCCTTTGTTGGACTCGGCGGCCTAACAGCCTTTTTTGCTATCATCTGCGTTCTGTCCGCATACGGTGCAATGTCTTTCAAGTTGCTTGTGGATAAAGACGGCTTTTATTTTCGGACCAAACCCGGCAACGGGCGGTACTACCGCTACAGCGAGATTTGCAGCATGTGGCTCAGCTCCGGCAGAGAGACGGACACACAGGAAGCAACCTACTGCAACTTTGAAACGATAGAGGGAAAGCGGTCGAGATTTCTCGTACTTGACCCCCACCTTGATGCGGTGGATTATATGATTGAACGGGTTGAGGCAGTGGGAAGCAGATGTGGGGATGACGACTTCGACCGCGAGATCGTCATTACCGGGAAGCCGGAGAGTGTGGTTATCATAATCCTTGTGATTTTTGGTTTTCCCATACTTTACTTGATGCTTTTTGGATGGACCACCATGCCGCTGATTTTCCGCATGATTCCGGTCGCCATTTTGCTGTTTTCAATTGTGCGGGCTTTTTCTCACGGACTGTTTTATATGCTAAAGATTCAAAAGGACGGCTTTTATTGCCGCACCAATCCCTTAAATGGGCGGTACTACCGCTACAGCGACATTCTGGACTGCTGTCTGGTCGAGTCACAGCGGAACATGCGCAGAAGCGCAACGCGTTACGGTTACTACATGAAATTCACCGACTGCGAAAACCAAACACACAGGGTTCCTTATAACAAATCGTTGTACGAAGGGGAAATCGACGAACTGGTCGCCAGGATCAAGAGGGCAAAAGAAGATGAAGCATGAATCGGCTGTTCAGGCCGTGAAAGAACTGATGCGGAAGGACTCAGTTTTTCGGTCTGTAATACAGGGCTGGGGCGTTGCGACGCTGCTTATCGGCATCTTTATGTTTTATATGGGGGCCAATACTTATATTCAATCATACAAGCAGACGGATTGGGTATTCGGCAGCGCATACATTACGGATATTTCCGAGTTGAACAGAAGCAAAGTTGGCAGGGGTGGCATCAACTATTCGATGACCTACGAATATGAAGTGGATGGAACGCATTATACAGGTAAATATGGCCCCCTGGCAAACTCTATCGAGGTGGGCAGGTCCATCCGCATCAAATACGATCCGAGCGCCCCGGAAAACTCCACCGGCTTTCTGGCGCCGAGTGGCAATGATCTTGCCCTGGTGATCATAGGAACGATTCTTGCCGTGCCTGGATTTTTCATGTCGGGCATCCTCGGCCTTCTGCGGAGGCTTCTGCGGGGACTGCATCGAAGCGAGATTCCAGACTACGCACCGCCGGAAGAGAAACGCACTGCGCCCCCCAAAGCCCCCGCGCCCTCCGCCTGCGATATAGTTATGGGGGTACGCAATATCCTCCGAACCCTTGCGCCGATACTCATATTCCTGCTTTTCGGATTTATCCTCATGCTCATCCAAAACGCAATATCCTAATCACAGGAACCATGTGAATTACATTGAATGTTGCCCGCAGAAAAGATCGTGTAATTGCAAGGTTAAATATAAGCTCAAAAGTCAGGCGCTTATAAAGGGCCGCCATCTTAAGAGGCCGTTTCTCACGACTTTCGGGACACTCACGCATAGCAGTTTTTTCGGCCCAAACTGGTGGCGTTGTCAAGATTTATACGCAAAAAGGATTTTATGTTCAGGCTGAAAGAAATTTACCGAGTTTTCCTCCAGATATTGCATAGACCATATCCTTCCTTGTTGGCATCACCGATTTTTTATAAGACATGTTGCTTGTTCTTTTCTCTGTCTTAATACCTCCGATAGAGTGAGTTCTTCTGGATGTGCCATGATGACGCTACCCTTATGACAGCCTGAAAGCGCACTTCCCCCTTGGCGGGAAGTGCGCTTTTTCCTGCCTATTTGAGCCGATAAAAATTGCTGGTCAAGCTGCCATTGGGACGGCGGCGGTGCGTACGCTCCAAGAATCCATGACGCTCCAAGTCCGCCAAGGCCCGCTGCACGGTGCGGCGGGAGAGCTTCAGATCCTCCGCAATCCTGCGGACGCTGGGCCAGCAGGTGCCGTGGTCCTTGAGGTACATATAGACCGTCTTGGCCCGATGGGATAGTTCCTGATCCGCATAGATGCTTCCAAAGTAACTCATGTCTTTGCGTCCTCATTGTAAAGACCCATTGCTGAATAGGGGCTTCTCCGCTCGGCAACAGGTGCTTGCTGCACCTGCGTAGGTTGGGTGTCCTTCTTCCCGTAGGCCCGGTCGATGCGGAGAAACAGCTCCTGTCGGCTGGCATAGGTTACAGGTCGTGCCGCGTGCTCCGGGGTAATGTACGGCTCACCAAAGGTAATGCCCCAGCCGAGAAACAGGCGCAGCTTTGTCTGCATAGGATGCGTCCCCGTTTTCATGACCACAAAGCTGCCCTTGGGAATGGATTTCAGTTCGTCCGGCGTCATCAAGGGTCGCTCCATCATCTGCAAGCTCTGGCTGGGATCATTTTTACTTCTGCTGACCGAGCCGGACAATACCGTGCGGCTGCCCAGCGCCTTGGAGAGCTGCTCCGCCGTCTGGCTGTTGGGGGCGAAGCCGCCGAAGATGGTATCCTGGCAGTTATCGGTCAATATCTCTGCCCCCTCTCGCCCATAGTTTTTCTCCAGCTGCGCCAGCGATTGGATGATAGGTACCAGTGTGATACCTCGGGAACGTCCTGCACTGAACAATGCCTCCACATCAAAGGCAGGCATAGTTCCGAACTCATCACAATAGAACACCACGCGGCCGGGCAGACGCCCACCGTTTTCATCCGCCACGGCGAACAGCTCCCGTGCCAGCGTCTGGATCATCAAGCCTGCCATGAAATTTTTGGTCTGATCCTCCTCCGGCAAAATCAGGAAGATAGCGGATTTTCCGCCGCAAACCGCTCGGCGTTCATGGTGCTGTCAAAACACAGCACCTGCTCCAGCTCGGAGTCCAGAAAGGCGTTGAGGCGAGATAGTACCGTGCTCATGACCGAGGCCATGGCCTGGTCGGATGTGTTCAGCGCCGCCCCGGCAAACCACCGTGCCTTGTGCTCCGGGGGCAGCTTTTCCATGAGGATGGTAAACCAGTTTTTGCCCCGCACCCCCGAGGGAGCCAGCAGCTCCTGCACCAGCTTGAACACGGACACGATGTGCCGCCGCTCCTGTTTCCTTTCCGGCGGCAGAAATTCCGCCAGCAAGAGCACCACGGAAGTCAATAGTCCCTCTGCGGCATCGTAGAAATAGGCGTTCTGGCCGTAGTCCGTATCCCCATTCGGTGACACGATGGTCTTGGCCAGGATCTTGGCGTACTTCTCCGCCTTGGCACGGGCGGCAAGACTGCCGGTGGCCTGCGCCGCATCCATGTAGTGGTTGATGAGCGTCATGAGGTTGTAGCCATCTGAGCGGGTAGGGTTTCGCAGATCCACCACGGTTACATGGTAGCCGTAGTATTTTTCCGCAACGCTGCCGTAGTTGCGAGCCAAGTCACCCTTGGTATCCAATGCCAGAAAGCTCATGCCGCTGGCGCAGGCGTATTCCAAATTGGGATATAGAAAGTAGGCCGTTTTGCCCACGCCGGATGCGCCGATCATAAGGCAATGCACATCGTCCTTATCCACCAGTGCGGTGATGCCATGCTTATGGCTGATGCTGCCCAGCACCAGCCCCTGTACTTCCGGGCGGTGCAGCCCTTTGCGCCAACTTGCTGCTTGGAACGGCACAAGGGCATAGGTCTTGCGGATCTCCGCATCGGTAGCCCACCGCGCCGTGCCATGCTGGCCGTCGCCTACGGTTTTGGATTTGATGTTGTTGAGGGTGTAGCGGCTATTCAGCAGCGTCAGGCAGCCTATGACCGCCGCCATGACGCCGCCCGCTGCAAGGAGGATCCATAGATTACCCATGGCCACCCCGTTTTGCCCGCAGGTCATCGTTCCAGTCCTTTCCCTCCGGGCGCATACGCTCCACATCGTAGCCCATATCCTCCAGGGTATCCAGCATACCGTCGCAGGCATCCTCGCCCGCCTCATCATTATCCAAACAGAGGTACACCGTGTCCAGCTTCGGGTTCTGCCGCAGGCGCTCCAGTACGGGCTGGATGGAGGTGCCGCAGCAGGCCACATAGCTGTGCTCCAGCCAACCTGCCGGGTAGAGGGTAATGTGAGACAGTAGATCAATGGGTGCTTCAAAGACATAGAGGGAACGGTCCGTCCCGTTTTTGTGGAAGCTGTGTTTTAGGTCGCTGCTCTCCACATTAATACGGAATACTTTGCCTTGGGAGCCGGTACTGCGCAGATGTGCGTGTTTGGCCTCACCGTTTTCATCCAGCCCTAGCGAGATACCTGCTTATTCCGGTTCGCCCTATGTTGTAATCAATAACAACATTCCGTATTTTACCGAGAGCGACTATACAACCAGCTCATATGAGTATTACAGTGATCTTGACTCGTTGGGGCGATGTGGCGTTTGTGTAGCTTCAATCGGAAAAGATTTAATGCCGACCGAAGAACGAGGCTCTATCGGAAGTGTTAAACCAACAGGTTGGCATACTGTAAAATACGATAATGTGGATGGGAAGTATCTGTATAATCGTTGTCACTTGATCGGCTATCAGCTTTCCGGTGAAAATGCCAACACGAAAAATCTCATAACCGGAACTCGCTATCTAAACATTCAGGGAATGCTGCCATTCGAGAATATGGTTGCAGACTATGTGAAAGAAACCGGCAATCACATTCTATATCGCTCGACACCAATTTTTGAAGGCAATAATCTCCTTGCAAGCGGTGTTTTACTGGAGGCATACTCTGTTGAGGACAATGGAGATGGTATTTGCTTTAATGTATATTGCTATAATGTCCAGCCTGACATTTTGATAGACTACGCTACTGGGGATAGTTCATTTGCTGGCGCCCAACAAACAGAACCGCCGAAGCAAACCGAACAATCTAATCCTCCAGCCCAAAATGTTGAAAGTACCTACATTCTGAATGTCAATACGAAAAAGTTCCACTATCCTTCTTGCTCGTCTGTCAAACAAATGAGTGACAAGAATAAGCAGACTTATACCGGAAGCAGAGATGATCTGATTTCACAAGGTTATGACCCCTGCAAAAAATGCAACCCATAAGCCAAAAGGGCGGCAAGGATTTTACTCCCTGCCGCCCGAACCACATTAGAACATCTGAACAGGCAAATTGTCCGGTTCTTTGTGGCTTTCGCTGTACTGTCCCTGCTTCTGTGCAGGTTGATTTGCATTTTGCTGATACCGCGATGTAAGCCAGCACTGATAATGCATCCTCGTTATCAGGAACATCTCGCTCAGTGACTCAAAGCTCATCATGACTGCTACATGGTTTTCCGGCTTATTACCGAATTTCGGAACGATCAATCCCTTTTCGTTGGTTTCGCCGGGGCCGCTGTCGGCAACAAACAGGAAATCTGCTTTGTTTGCCGGCACCAGCTGCGCCACACGAGAAAGGCTTTTTCCGTCCGGCCTTGCCCGACCGATGGCTCTGAGTTTTTCGGCAGATGTGCCGCCAAGGCACTGATACAACGGCGTGTTATCGCCGTTTTTCTTTTTGCTTTGCAGCATATACCGCAGCTCACCGCAATCCAGCTTCCGGCACAGTTCCAGAAACTCATCCACAGCAATATAGATATGAACATTGTTCGTCTGGCGCTGACCGGCCGGCTTCGACTGGTCATACGCAGCAAAAGCCAGATGGATCCTGCCGATAGAGAAGCTGTCATTCAGGCTTTCCACAAAACAGTTCCGGGCATCTTTGCGAATGATTTGAAACTGATTTCGGTCTTCACGCATGGTTTACACCATCCTTCGATGCTGGCATCTTCCTCATGAGATTAAGGATTTTTTCGGAGTTCTCCTCAAATTGAGGGAGAAAATCCTTACTCGTGTCATATTCCAGATAGAGCTCCACGAAAGTTGCTGTCCATGCGAGTTCCATTGTGTGATCGCTGCATACCTTTTCCCCCTTGCGGAAAATCGAGCCGAGTTGAAAAATTTTTTGATGCCACATCTTAAAAAACTCATCTTCAACAGGGATACCAAATTCACTCAGCCACTCTCTCACGGTGTGCGTTTCGGCATTATCGCCACAGCCGGGATTGGTGAAAATATACTGTATTTCTCCAATCTTGGCGTCAACTGTTTTTGCAGCTTTCTGATCCACGGTAACGCATCGCCCAATTGGAAACATTGCGCAAACTCCCGGTTTGGCCTTATGAACACTGCACTTATGTTCCTTTAACAGCGGGCACCGTTTAATTGAGCCACGAGGCTTCAGTCGAACGATTGGTATCCGCGAGTCGTGTCCTACATAGGTCTCACAGTATTGATTAAACAGTTCTTTCGGCGTGATCTGCAATTCCTTTGCCATGCGGTATATGTCCCGCGGTGTCAGTAGAATGTCCTCACGGTTAATGCAGCACTTGCCGCACATGGTGCAATGAAACCGGAAGGGTTCGTCCACTCCGATTTTCATGCTGTCAAAATTGTCTACGATTTCTTTTAGTCTTTTATCCATTGATATTACCTCCCAAAATAGATGGAGGCGCCGCAAAACGACGCCTCTTTGTTGTGTCATACTGACCTGTTACTCTGTGAGTTCTTTCAAATACTCACGCAATACTTTCAGATTTCGCGCATACTGAGGCAGGAACGGTTTGCCCGTGTCGAAATTTCCGTATTTAGCCCAGTGAAAGCACATAACCGCTTTCTTCTTGCGTTCATCCGGAATTTGTCTGAGCAGCTGCGCCAGCTCCTTCGCGGAGCCAAAATCAGCAGTTAGGAAAGCACGGTCCTCTTCATCAAACCGTTTTTTCATCCATGTTTTCACATGAACTCTCGGTCCTTTGAAATGCTGATTGCGCTCGTAGGATACCAGATACTCATATCTGCCGTTTTCCTTCGGATCCACAACGAGTGGATATATCCGGCAAGCTCTCGGATTGACCGTGTGGATTCGGCATCGATTATCCTGCAGGAAAATACAAGCTTCCTCCGGCCCCTGTGTCTTGAGAAAATACACGAAAAAACCACACTCATTCAACAGCGCCGGCTCGGTGTACCGTTCCCAAAAATCATCCATGCACTCGATATCTTCGCCTTGCTGCTGCAAATGCTTTACGATACGGAACGCATCCAGAGCTTCGACCGGAACCTGCATATGAACATGCTTGCAGCATTCTCCGCAGCCGATGCACCGAAACGGCACCTGCTCCTTTGGACTCAGTCTGACGAGATTTTGATACAGTTCATCCATCAAACTTCCTCCAGCAGCATTTTTCTCCTGCAAATTTGATTTGCCTGAAGCCAATGCTGTCGCAGAACCAATAACCGATACCGGCCATCCAAACGATATCCGAAACGCTCATAGAGCGGCCTCTGTATCCGTTCGGATGTTCCAGGTTGAAAATGCGAAAAACATCTTCCGCTGTCTGCGCAAGTAAATCACCGTCAAAGACGAGCTCGTAGCTGTCTGCGTTGATTCCGCCGTGTAATACGGTAAATTCGTAACTCATGAACATCAGGTTTTTATCGTCCTTTTCAGGGGCAATCTGATACAGTTTTATTTTCATTCCCAACAGCCTCCTTTTTCTCGTAATACCGTCTCATTCCCTCCATTGCATGGCGAAGGTCTGAGTCAAAGTGATACCAGTCTGCAATCAGCAGGTTTATGGACGCAGCGTCACAAAGGCATGCATCTTCTAAGCAGAACAGTTCGTAATCAACGCTGTCTACTTCATTGAACGGGAGACTCAACACGCCTTCTTTTACAAGAAGCAGGAAAGTGCCGAGATGCAGCTCGTCCGTGGTTGGGTAATACCAGCACAGCTCATTTTGATATTTCTCCAGGTACTCCTCGCAAATGTCCATCAGCGCCCTGTGTGAAGCACCGTTTTCACGGAGATGTTCAAGTACCTCCTGACGGTTTTTCAGCTCGCCAAGCGGAAAACGCTGACTGCCGATTTTGATAAAATCATCGGTTTCGGGAGTATCCTTCACTCCGAGTATCCAGAAACTGTCCTCGGCAAGATGCAGGCATTCCCAGTCATACCCGAGATTCCTGCGAAGTAGGAGCTGACTCACCGTCATACTGAGCGAATTGACACTGTCGGCATGATCCTCCTCCGGCGAAAGCGACAAATCGCGCTGACTATCCGTTGCATCAAGTGCTTCAAGGATACGATGCAGGTCGGATAAGGGAAGCCTCTCCAACGGGAAGCTGATATCCCAGTAGGTATCGTCATCGGATTTTGCTACACAGAAAACATCTCTGCCAATGATTTTTCGGAGTTCTGTCCGGACCATTTCCGCGACCTCCGACCAGGTTAGTTTTATTACTTTTGAACTCATGGTTCGTTATTCCTTTCTGCCATATATGGCGCGTAATATTGGGTTTCATCCTCGTCGGAGACAGAGGTGCCGATGCAGATCTGCGCACCTTTAGCCCGTTCGGAATTGTATTCTGCAAAGCAGAGCAGTTCCGAGGCTTTTCCACCATCGTGATTCCAATAGATATTGATGGCAGGAAAGTGGTCGTCCTCATAGGCAACGGCCCGAAGGTAGCTTCCGCCCGGAAGGGCAATTGCAATTGTCGGCTCCAAAGGTCTATCGTCATCAAACTCGTTTGTATCTGTCAATGAAAAACGATGTTTTCCGAGCAATGGCTTTCTGAACCGCCTTTTGGCTTTGTCCAATTCGGACTGAAGAGCTGAAAAGATGTATGCCACCTGTGTATCCGTGTACTCATATACGCCCGTTCCGGAGCAATTTCCGAGCAAGCGGATCATCTTAATGATTTTATTCACCCGTGCTTCTGCCACTCGGCGGAAACGGTCTATCTTGGATTCTTTCATATGGCGTCGCCTCCGTTCTGTATATGCTCAATCTGAAATGCAATTTTTGCGAAGAACTGAGCATTGTCATCAAGATACCGCTGCGCTGCCTTTTCCGTTCTGAATTTCCGAACAGAGGCTGCTGTCGGCGGAATCTTTCGAGCAAACCATATGCGGCGGCTGCTGCGTTTGACAAAGAAGCCTTGGTCGGCTCGCAGCACATAATACTCAGACAACTCGTTGTGATTCAATGAGTCGTTTTTGCGCCGTGTCGGCGGATGCATCACGGTTCGGTTGTCCCAAAAGGATACCGAGATTGGTTTCCCATCCAGTTCACATAGCTTGTCGAGCAATTGTTTTGTTGTGTAAACAACATGCTTTTTCCAGACTGGCTCTGCATATTCAACTACAACAACGGTATTGCCGCACGCCCTGTATTCCTCCATGGTGTGAGCCGTTTTCATCCCATTCATGATCCAGCGGCCAAATTCGCCTACATCAAAGGAACGGTTTCGGCTTTTCCTTATTCCGTCACGGTTATCGCTGTTCGCCGCTTCGTATATCGCTGCAATTTGCCTGATTTCCTCTTCGGTAAAAAGCTGACGGCCGTGAAAAGTATAATTCAAAACAGACCAGTGTTTTTCCGGGACCTCCCGACCGCAGGCGTCAAAATCGAAGCAATTGGACGAACCGTGATTGACAACCGGTATGAAGCGATCACCTACACGGATATAAGCTCTGTCATAGTAGATTTCACTGCTCATGCCGATACCTCCTGTTTCACATGCAGGTGGTAGTTGGTATTGACAGTTTCAAAGCAAATTTCCTGTGCAGAGATCTTCTCGGTTCGCAGGACCGTGCTCGTCATACGCATTCCGTCTGCTTCGCGGATAAATGCAGCTTCGCCGACTTCGATTGGATAAATCAGACTGCCGGTAAGCTCGATGTTCTTTTTATGTGGATTCATCCAGATGTCCTCCTTATAAAAATCTGATTTCGATTGCGGTGATTTCTCCGCCCTGCTCATAGGCATACACGCCATAGCAGCCATCACCATACCCGGACGAGCTATAAAAGCCGTCTTTGATCAACCAGGCATCACCATGACTGACTCGATCGCAGAAAGCGGCCCATTCGTCGTCGGTATAATCCGGTTTGTTATGAAAGAAGCCTGCCAGTCCGGCATCTACACCGATACTGCCGATCTCTTTCATCTCTTTCTGACACGGAATTACGCCGTCAAGATATATCCCGATGATCCCAATCACGTCGTAGCAATACGGTTCACCGTTATCGAATGTGCCCTTGTCCTTTTGATGCCATGCTATGCAGGTATACACACCGTTTCTGATCTTCACATCCGTCATGCGGCACCACACATCCCGGTTATAACACGGGTCTGTAATATCGACGCTTCCGTGAAAATCCATCGTTCCGATTTTCTTTCGTCTCATTTTCTGAGCTCCTTTCTGAAAAAATATGGCGGAGTAGGAAAGACCCACTCCGCCACATTTTGCTGAAATCATTCAGCGAGCATATTTTCAAATTCCTGTTCTGTCAGAGTCTTCACCCCGAGCTGCTGCGCCTTTGCAAGCTTACTGCCGGCCTTTTCTCCCACGATCAGGTAGTCCGTGTTTTTGCTGACGGACGAACCGGGCTTTGCGCCCAGCTCCAGAAGTCGCATCTGAATGCCGTCACGGGTGTAATTCTCCAGCTTTCCCGTTGCAACAACGGTTTTGCCATAGAAGGGATTGGTTGTATTTGTGGACATATTTGTTGTCTCCTTTTCAAAAATAATTTTGTCGAGCAGCGGACGCCAAAGCTTCGCTTCTTCCTCATCCGCATACCATTTGTAAATGTTGTTGTGCATCGTCTCTCCAAAGTTTGGAAGCTGCGTAAAATCAAAGCCGCTTTGGATTGCGGATTCAAAGGCTTCCCATGAGCCGCCAAAATAGCTGTCCAGATCACGGCCGGCGTGTCTGCCGACCATCGGGATGCCAAGACCGGCAATAAACTTTGCCAATGTGCAATGGCGGCTCTTTTCAATGGATTCCTGAAGACGCTCATAGGATTTCACGCCGAAGCCATCCGTCTGGATGATATCCTCTCGGTGCTGTTCCAGTGCATTCCATAACCACACCGTCTACGGGGTAGCCATACTCAGCAGGCTTGAAATCTGCAATCAGCTCACGAAGCTCATCTACATCATGGGTATCCATATACACATACGGAACTACATCAAACCCATTTTCTGCAAGGAATTGAAGCTGGGCAGCTTTGCTATGTTCTTCGATGGAATCGCTGATCAGGTCAAAAGCAAAGAACTCCAGATACCGCTTCCCAGACTCACGGGCATCCAGCATTCTTACGCTGCCGGCCGCCAGATTTCTGGGGTGGGAATATGGCTCGCTCAGACTGAGATTGAGCTTTTCAAAGTGCGCCCAGGAAATGACGCCTTCACCTCGCACCTCAAATTTGTCTGCGCAGGGAATGCACATTGGCACATTCATAAAAGTGCGGACGGTATGCGTCACATCCTCGCCGATAATGCCCTCACGGCCTCGGGTGATTGCCTGCTTGAACTCTCCACCTTCGTAGCGGAGGACTATCGTCAGGCCATCCAGTTTCCACGAAAGCACCACAGGTCTGCCGTTTGCAAACCGAAGCATCTCATCAACGGACTTTGTTTTATCTGCTGAGAGCATCGGCTTGGTATGGCGCACCGGCGTCAGTTCTTTCAGGATCTCTCCGGGAACAGTCTGAGTGGGTGACCCGGAAAGGATCAAACCGGTTGTTGTTTCCAGTTCCTTCAGTTCATCGACCAGCAGATCATATTCACGGTCCGTCATTGTGGGATTATCGTCCCGGTAATACGCAACATCTGCCGCCTTGATGCGATCGATCAGTTCACGCATATGCTGCATTAGATTTTGATTCGTACTCATGTACAGTCTTTCCTCCTTGAATTTTGTTTTGTAGGGATCAGTGTTGTCCATTCATTGCAAGTCCTGCAAAAGAAATTTTGTCCACAGATCTTTTGGTATTGCGGCACAGTAAATTGCTGCGTAGTTCCGCAGCAGGCCGTCTTAGCCCATATCAGCTCCGCCGAATCCAAAACATTGGGTCGGTATTTTCGGTTAAACGGGATATAATCTGCCCAAAGCGGATCATCAAAAAGTCTTGCAGCATGGCATTCCAGTGCATAATCTGTGATTTCACTTTTCCCGTGAAGCCAGGGTGTGTGTTCTGCACACCACTCATAGAGTTGCTTTTGAAGTTCCTGTTCACTTCGGTAGGCGATGAGCTCTGTTATCATCTCTCGCCATTCTGAAATCTCCAAATCGCCAAGCGCTGTCATGCAACCGTTTCGGTACTGATATTTTTTGCCTTGCCCCGTGTCGGAAATGAGAATGGAACGGCCTGTAAAATATCGGACTTTCAGGTCCGAAAAGCTCAGATTTGCTATAGCCTTTTTCATACGGCTATATCTCCATCTTCACTCTGCGCCTTTGAAAAGGGCACCAATGCACACGGTGTATACCACCTGTCCCACTCTTCCATCGTCAGGGTGTTTCCGTGAATGACCATGGCAGGGATTCCATACAGACTCAGTTGGATATAGGCCATCCAAACGCAGCGAATGTCAATATCCTGCGCCACAAAGAATGTATTGTGACGATAGTCAAATTCCTTACGCTGCATTGCCCAAATGGCGCCGATAACCATCGTTCCCGAGCCACAGGTTGGCTCGTTAATGGTAATCGGACCATCATTGGCTGAAAGCTCGTCCGATGGAAGCGTTATTTGTGCCATAAGCCGGCAGACATCGTCCGGCGTGAAGTATTGCCCGTTCCACTCGTTATTCAGATTCAGCTCGTGATAGATTCCCCCAAGAATGTCGCAGGGATCATCTCGATACTCACGGACAGTCAGGAATAGCAATGCCAACATCCGCGCATAGGACGATAAAAGTTCCGGCGTCATGGTCGACGCCATCTCCTGATATCGCCGTTCTCGCTTTTCGGCATTTTCCGGGTCGGTCTGGGCGGCAAGGCTGTTTGCGGTAATCTCCAGGAATGTGGTAGACACCGTGTTCAGCCCTTGCGACTGTGCCAGGGATCGTATCTCGGAAACCAGTTCTTTTCTATGTTCACTTTTCATCAACATGACCGTCCTCCTGAACACAGATTTTAGGCGGAGAAAACTCCAGGCTTCTCCCGTTATCGACGAATTCCATTTCCGAAATGGTGATTTGGGTTTCCGGAATGGTATCGGAATATAACCCGATATCTGTAATAACCATATCGCACAGCTCGTCGAGTCTTCCGTTTGCAGGTTCTTCACCGAAATATACGCCTTTGTATTTGGCACCAAAGCCATCAGGATTGCGGTATATTTCGCTTTCATCCCAGTTTAGGGAAGCACTTTCGCCTGATGCCAGTCTGACCTCGATATAATCGATAAACAGATCCGGTATGGTGGTTGTCGCCTCAAGGTAAAGAGTCAAGCTCATCACCTCCAGCCCCGTTTAGCTCCTGCTGCTCCCATTCGGTCTCTGCAATAAATTCGCGCACTTCATACAGACTCAGGGCAATATAGACGCACAGCATCAACATGCCGGAAAGCGCCTCAAAAAGAAGCCCGAGTTCGATTGCCATAATGATGGTTGCTGCCCCAAGCGGGATAATGATTACTGCCATAGCAAGCATGGCAACAAAAATAATTCGAGAAAGTATTCTCAAGTCAAATCACTCCTTTATTGGATTTTGTATATAGTTACGGCAAGCCATAAGGCTCCCCGAGAAAAAAGGTTGGGGGAACCTTACGGCTCCGGTCTATATAAAAAAGCACCCAAAGAATGAATTTACACATTCTCTGAGTGCTTTGTTGCCAAACGGCCAGGATGAAATTGTAAACACAGAGGGAGGGCCCTCTGTGTCTGCCTGGTTCTGTGCTTCCCGTTAGAAAGCATAAAAATAGTGCCTGAAAGATGCTCTCTCAGACACTGTGTAACCTGAAAACTATAACTGCAAAAATGCAATCAACGAAACTTACAATGAGATTATAGCAGAAAACGAGGTGGATTTCAAGTAGTTTTCCGGATTTCAATCTTGCACCACAATGAATTTGAAAAAAATTCGTGAAGTCGGTTGATTTTTTCGAGAAATCCGGCTATAATAATATTGGATATTAAATCAGCCGAAAGGAGAGGCTTTATGGAATATATTAAACGACATGCAGAAGCAACGGTGAATACGCTTTCCAAAATGTTCGGTGCGATCCTTGTTGCCGGCCCGCGGCAGGTCGGAAAAACCACCATGCTTCAGCGCATTACGGAAGGGATGAACTATGCAGCTCTCGACGATCCGATCATCCGTGCGACAGCACAGGAGCAAAGCGGCACCTTTTTCAAAGACAATCCGCCTCCGGTATTTGTTGATGAAATCCAGAAGGCACCGGAATTGTTTTCTCAGATCAAGATGCTTATAGACCGGGAGCATAAAAAAGGGCAGTTTTTCATGTGTGGCTCTCAGCAGTTTCAAATGATGAAGGGCGTCAGCGAATCGCTGTCTGGCAGAATCGGGCTGGTAACTCTGCTTGGTTTTTCCTTGCGTGAGCGGTACGGCGTTTCCAACGACACACCGTTTCTGCCGACGGATGAGTATTTTGATGAGCGCAAAAAGCAGCTTGCCAACATTCCATACGGGGATGTATGGAAGATGATCCACCGCGGCTCTATGCCGGAGCTTTGTGAGAATCCGGATTTTGATTGGCAGATGTTTTATGGCGCCTATGTGCGTACCTATATTGAACGGGATGTCCGTGACCTGTCCGAGATCGGGGACACCGTGAAATTCACTCGCTTTATGACGGCTGCCGCAGCGTCCACCGGGCAGCTCGTCAACCTTGCCTCTATGGCACGGGATGTCGGGATCAGTCAGCCGACGGCGGAACGATGGCTTTCGATTCTCGTAGCCTCCAACATCGTTTATCTGTTGAAGCCATACTCAAACAACATTACCAAGCGTGCAGTAAAGACTCCAAAGCTGTATTTCTTAGATACCGGGCTGGCCGCCTACCTTACGCGGTGGAATACGCCGGATGTTCTGAAAAACGGCGCTATGGCCGGTGCTTTCTTTGAGAGCTTCGTGATCTCCGAGATCATTAAGAGTTATTATAACAAGGGAATCGTTGAACCGCCGCTGTATTTCTATCGAGACAAAGATATGAATGAGATCGATCTGGTGATTGAAGAAAACGGAACACTGTATCCTCTCGAAATGAAAAAGCATGCAGATCCACAGAAGAAGGATATGGATGCATTCGATTTGCTCGACAAGATTCCCGGCACAAAGCGTGGCCCGGGCGGAGTGATTTGTCTTTATGACAGGCTTATCACACTGAAAGGCAATGACCGTGTTATTCCCATCAACTATCTGTGATAGACTTATGTGATTAGATTAAGGCAACCGAGTTGACCAAAACAGAACTCGGTTGCCTTTTCCGCTTATGATACGGTATTCATTATGTCCCCAAGGAGTTTCACCAAACTCCTTGAAAAAGCCGTCTACAACGATTATAATAGATATCGTGTGATTCGTAGGGAGGATTGGAAATGGGAGAAGTATCAAACGCTAAGCACTATATTGCCGTTAATGCCGGCGGACGGTATCCGCTATTGAAAACCGCCCAGGACTATACGGAATATTTCCATGAGGCATTATCCTTCTCGGATCTGTATGAAACCTACCGATACATAGAAAAACACGGGCTTGAAAAAATCGCAACCGTCATTACCCGAATGATTTGACCGCATTGCCTGCGGTCTTTTTTATTTTATGGTATCCAAAACAATCTACTTCAAACGGCCGATCAGTACAAAGCGGGCGTTATTAAACTCATAACTGCAGGTGGACAATGTTATAACTCGGTCTTCAGCCGTTGGTATCACTTCGCTCTTGAACCAAGAGCGGCCAACAGTTTCATTCAGCCAATCGACATATTCGTCCTCCGTTGCAAATGTTACTTTCCAAGCGTTTTCGTCATCGGCGCCGGCAACATAGCCCGCAAAAAACTCAATCCGGTAATTCTCTGTTGGGGTCAGAATCATTCCCGTTGTATGGTTCTCATAGAAAGTCTGATCTTTATATTTTGCGATATCCGAAAACATCGTACCATTCTTCATATGATGGCCATACAAAACACTGTGTCGGTCTGACAAATCGGGATTGACACGCGAGTCTAAAAAGATGCAGCCGGCACCGTTCCATTCTCCGTCAAACAAATGCTTCAGATAGAAACTGTTGTCATGCCCTTGTACAACAGGGTAGTCGATCTCTGTTCCGTCAATTCTGATCCATGCAACGCAATCAGAATTGATGCTCTCCAGAGCTGCAAAGTCTACCACTGGCCATGCGATTGCATTTTCCGACATTTCATCCTGCTCGGGTTTTGTTTCTTCAGACATGGGTTCCGTTTGCGGTTCCTTTATATAGGCTTCCAAGACGGAATAAGAATCGGCACCCTCACGATACTCAGAATGCTCTTGATAAATTCGGTGTGCTGCATATACCATTACGGCTGCTGAAATCAGAACAAGCGCCGTGCGTAAAACATTTTTTCTCATAGTGTCTCAAAGCTTATTGGCTTTTTCCTTCATCTGCTTTGCGGATGGATTGCTGTAAATCAGTGTGGTCTGCACATTGCTATGTCCGGCCTGGTTGGCTACCTCATGGATCGAATAGCCATTCTCCAAAGCGTTGGAGCAGAAAAAATGTCGGAGTGTCTTCGGCGTGATTGTATCAGAGTATTTGTTGAATATCTGATTGATCCGAGACGCCGAAAGCTTCGCACACTGTCGACTGGCAAATAAGTAGGGGCTGTCTGCGTTACGCTCCTTCAGGTACTCCCGAATGGCTGCAGCGATCCGGTCATTGATATAAACAAGCCTCTGTTTGTCCCCCTTGCCGATGACGCGGATCTCCTTTGCAACGAGATCTACCTGATCAAGTTTCAGATCGACACACTCGCTGCGGCGCAGACCTGCATAGACCAGTAAGGTCACGATTGCAAAGTCCCGTTTGCTTCCGCTTTCCAACATCCTCTGCCGGAATGCCTCTACCTCTTTTTTATCAACGGAGCATGGGCTGGCATATTGAATCTGTACCTTCATGAAGTCACTGTCCAAAACTGCCATGTCTGACTGCCGACCACTCTGTACCAGATACTTGTTTAAGCAGCGCAGCGCCGACAGGTGGTTATTGACAGACTTCGGACTATAGCCTCGGATATTGCGCATATAGGAGATGTACTCCAAAACATTGGAACGGTAGAGTTCCTTTGGCTCGGACCCGAAGCTGTCCCGGCACCAACTAGAATACATTCGGATGTTACGGCAATATGTCAAAGCAGTATTTTCGGATTTTCCGATGCGTCTCAGATACTCCTCAAATTCTTTCATATACGATCGCCTCCTATCCCTATTACACGAGGGAAGGGATGCGTTTACAACCGTTTTGATTATGTATAACTGCGTGTGGGCAAATTGGCATTTGATTATGTTTAACTCGCCGTCGAAAAAAGCTGCGCCCGGGTGGCTCAGTTCGCCATAATTAGCATTATGTCGAGGTTATAATAGGCTTGTATTCCAGCTCCAGAATATGAAAGAAAACTTTCAGGGAGCCGCTTGCTATTATTCGGCATCTTGACTATAATATCACCGTAGCTGTCATGGAATTGCGATTGACAAGGTGTTTCGTAAGGTTGCCATTTCAAACCCCGGTATAGTTTGTATCAGTGTCGATGAAGCGATTGCTGGCGGTATCAGTGATGCCCATAACGGCACAAGCGGCCAGAACCGGTTGAATCTGTGGAGCCGGACCGTATTACACGCACATTGGAAATAGAAATTGACAGTAATCATGGCAGAAATGAAAGTGTCAGTTTCCACGATCAACAGAGTTTATAAGAGTTTGAAGCGTAAATCCTATATTGCCAGAGACAATCAGGCTCGTGATGAGCGAATCATTTTGAAGTAAGAGTAGGGGATTTGGAAAATGCCAAAGCGATATAAAGAAGCCCGCTTGATGCACAAAGCCAAGCTGACCGAGATGGCAGTAAGGCTCGGCGTATCACAGCCGACTTTAAGTGCATGGGAAAGCGAGCGCAAGGCGGCTCCCGTAGAAGCGGTGATCAAGATGGCGGAATTATACGGTGTCACAACGGATTACCTGCTTGGACAGGACAATCATACCGTGACTCCCGGTGAACCAATCCCCGAACAATGTCTGAAACTGTTCCACGAGAAGCCAGTGTGGTCCCCTGTGCATGGCTGGCTCCTGGTCAATGCCATAACGGAGGAACTGGTCACATCCGATGGCGAACACATTCCCTTTTCGGATGTTGCGGAGTTGTTTTCTATAATGCCGCAATCCTCAGAATACAGTCGTACTTTGGGTACACCTCTTCCGCTTTCGAGACTTGCTGAGCATTCGGTCCTTTGGGTGGAACCAATCTCGACAGATGAATATCTGCGAAATGAACTTCGGGGCTTGTACCATACCAGGCGGCGCTATGTAGAAAATGATGCCGGGAACCGATTCCTGTTTGATGCGTATGGCGTAAAATGGCTGGCGTTCAAGCAAGAGAAATAAAACGTCGCAAACTATGGGAGACCTCTTCGTAAGGAAGTGGCCTCCTTTCCGCTTAAATTTGGGGAGAGTCAAAATAGCTTTGAAATAAACTGATATTTAACGAGAAAATCCGAAAAAATCCTTGTAATTTGGCGAAAAGCGGGTTATATTATAGGCAGTAAAACTAACGAGGTTGTTTTAAATGCCTATTAGAAACTTTTCTGACGAATATCGACAATTTGTCCGTGGCTACGTGTTGCCATTGCTTGGAGTTCCGAAAAGAAATGTAAAGTTCTATAATGCGAAAGATGAGTATAGATGTTCTGATGTCGTTGGCAAGATTGATAATACACAACTTTACTTTTCTAGTCTAGAACGGACGGAATTCTATATGGATATCGGTCGGGACTTTACCGAGGACCATCTAAAACTCGCAAGGATGCTTTGCCGTTCCTTTTTTGTGGTGTCACGATTCCAGTACAAACAGCCGACAAAAGAACAAATACATTATGCTTCTGATTTACATCGAGACAGAGCTTATGAAATGGCGGTGCAACGAGGTATTTGTATGTGGAGCGTTGGAGAAAAGTGTGATTCCGTAGAAAAACTCCTATCGCTGTTGGAAAAGTGGGCAGTGCAAACATATGAAGGGCGAAAAGTTACATTTGGATTTGTTGTTAACCCAAAGGACACAACATCCCCTAGTATCTCTGGAAAAGATTGGCTGAAGTTTCTTGAAAATGACTACTCCGCTGTGCTTACAGACTGTATCCATTCACTCATTCAACTAGACAAAGATTGCGGTTTCATCCAGTTCCTTTCCCTTGCAGAGGATGGAAGAATTCCAGAGCATGAATTATCCCCATTTCTCCCTGTTAGATTTTCTCAATGCATAGGAAAATACATACACGGGAGCGCAATCGGGCTTTTTTTATTAAACAATGGTGACATTGTACTTTCCAAAGATGCTGAGATTAAACTTGTTAAGAGAAACCTTCATTGGCTGAACTTTAGCTTTCGTGCTTTTCGTGATGCAATCTGTGAGAGCCAAATATCATGGAACGAGCGTCTACTCCAAGAGGTTTATGCTACGACCTTGGACGTATCGTTCGCCCACACTGGCGGGATTATCGCCATTGTTGAATCTCCTGATTCTTTGCGTGTGACTGAGTCGCCGATTCTCAAGCCATGTGATGATCTAATGCGTGATGATTTCAATCTGGAAAGGGATTCAAAAACAGCAGACTCACCAAATCAAAAAGATAAAGAGATGCGGGCGATTAAGCGAGAAGTTATCAAACAGTTGGTTGGAAGAAAGAGCTTTTGTCAACTTGACCGAAAACTGCGAAGCGAATTGACCGCAATGGATGGGGCTTGCATATTGGATTTGAATGGAAATGTAATTTCATTTGGTGCCATCATCCGAAACGAAGCAGAATCATCTGGTGGAGCAAGGAGCGCCGCTTGCAAAACTCTTTCAAAGCACGGCCTTGCTGTAAAAATATCTACAGATGGATATGTCGAGCTTTATCTTAATGGCAGTCTGACATTCTCAATTAAGTAGGATACCTAAGTCCCCACCTGCATAATATAGAGAGGAAGTCACTGCAAAAAAGCTTGACATTGTGGTGCACTTCTGCTATAATAAATAACCACTTATAAAAGTTGACACATCGGTGCGCCGAGCGTGTCAGATTGTCCGTATTTGAGATACTTCATGGTATTGCTAAGATGTCTTGAATGCTGGCAAGCAAGGCTGGTAATGCGCTACCAGTCGGGCGAGCGATGCTGTGCATCACGCCCTCCAACGGAGCCCTGCTCATGTAGCATGGCGAGTAGCAGCGAGACGGAAGTTGAAAAACGTAACGTCTCGCTGTCTTTTTGTTTATAGGTGATTAGGTCAAATTATCCCTAAACGGCCAAAAGATAGGAGGTGCAGTGACTGGCTGCACCTCCTATCTTTTACTTGCCCCGAAATCAGTATCTGTTTAGGATTAAAATGAATTGATTTTGGCCTTTATTTCTCTACCGGGAACTTTGACAGCTTTCCGTTTGCTACACGGTAGATCAATGCAGCATCCGTCGTGTTCACGACACCATCACCATTTACATCAGCTGCCAAAAGTTGATCCGCAGACAACTGATATTTTCCATTTGCATAACGGTAGACAATGGCGGCATCCGTGGAATCGACTTTACCATTCCCATTTACATCACCGTATTTGACCTCGGTCTGGTCCCCAATGGTCAGGGTCAGGGTAGTCATGGGCTTATCGCAGTGGACGCCGTATTCCATCTCCAGGGTCTCGCTGTTTTCTCGGTTTTGGTACATGGCGTAGGGGAAAGTGATCTGGAAATCGGTATCGCTGGCCTTCAGCGGCTTATCGGACCAGGTGACATACTTTGTCACATCGCGGGTCATGCCGTTGGCGTAGTAGGCCGTTACCTGCATACCGGTGGGGTCGAAGGTGTCTTTTACATTGTAGGTCGTCTTGTCCGGCAGCTTCGTGACCTCGATGCGTTCAATGGTGCTGCCCACGGCCATCAGGTAGGCGGAGTCGTTTTTGAAGTAGATCGTGCCGTACTCATCCATGATGGGGCTGCAAATGGCATACTGGGCCTGTGCGCCGCTGGGCGTGAAGATGTTGTAGGGCGTCGTATAGGTCTCCGTCTGACCGCTGGCCGTGTAGGTCTCCATGGTCTTCAGAGACACCTCGGTTTGGCCGGGCTTGTCCTCCAGCACCCGGAGCTTGCCGGGGGTGAAGTTATCGAAGAAGTACACATAGACGCAGCCTGTCTCCTCCATATAGGCCGTGGTCAGAACACCGCTGGTCTGGGGATAGCCGTGGGTGCGTACCGTATAGGCGATCTCCCAGTTGGGGATGTCGATGACCGTAAGGTTATGTCCACTGTATGCGCCGAACTGTGCCGTGCCGGAGATGCCGATATAGGCCCGCCCATTGTAAATGGTGGGTGTGCAGGTGGACATGGCGGGATTGGCGGGATCGTCCGCATAGTTGTAGAGTTTCAAGGTGCGGACATCCTCAATGGTACCCTTTTCGTCCACAGTGGCCTCGTAGAAGTAGCCGCCCTTGCTGGTGAAGTAATACTTGCCGTTGTAATGGGTGATAGAGCTGCGGATGTCGCCGGTCACATTCATCTTGTAGGAGGACAGCAGTTCGCCGGTCTTGGGGTTAAAGGACAGCAGACTGGGCTTGCCGGTGGTGTAGCCGGAAGCGCCGTCATCCGTGCCGATCAGCAGGAAGTCGTCGCACACATAGGCACCGGCCCAATAGAAGCCGCCCTTGCTGGTGTAGTACCAAGTGGGGAGCTTTTCTTCCATCGTCTGCGTGGGGTCCTCGTCGGTGGCGCTCAGGCACACATAGTGGGCCTCGTTGATCTCGCCCACCCAAAAACCGGTGTAGATGTAGCCATCGTGATAGACAATAGAGCTGTTGGGCTGACCGCCGATGGAGTCCCGGTAGATCCACAGGGAGTCCAGGGTATTGGCGTCGAACGCCTGGATCGTGCCGTCAGACAGGCCCACGAAAATCATGCCGTTGGCGTAGGTGGGCGGGTTGATGGCGAAGCTGGAGTTGTGATCCATGGGCTTATCAATGAGAATTTCGCCGGAGATAGCATCCACCTTATAAATGCGGGAGCCGGAGTAGGTGTAGATGGCACCGTCCACCAAAATGGGGCAGCCGCAGGCGTTCACATCGTAGCCGGATCCAATGGAGGTAGCCCAGTACAGCTCGGCATCCTTGGCGTAGACCGGCGTCTTGTAGTCCACCACACCGTTATTCTCATTGTTTTGGCGTAAGTGGGGCCACGCAGAATCGAAATTGATGAGCTTGTCGTTGGCTGGAGCCTTCTTTAGCGTAATGGTCAGTGTACCGTCCTTGTCGGGGGCGGTATAGTGCTCCACCGTTTGACCGATGTACCCGGCGCAGGTGGTAGTGTAGGAATAGCTGGCACCGGGGGTCAGGCTGTAGGTGCCGTTTTTCTCCACGATGCGCTTGCCGTTCAGGTCGTTGGTCAGGAACACCGTGGCATCCGCCGGGGTCGTTTGGATGGTCAGTTGGATGGGGTCACTTTTCTGAACATGGACGGTATAGGTCAGCTCAATGCTGCCGGTATCTGCGTGGCAGACCTGTACCGAAATATCCTCATTATAAAGGTCTGTGTTCAGGACCGCTTCCGCGCCGGCCAGCGTATCATAGCGTACGCCGTTGACCTTGGCATAGTATCCGCCGCAGCAGGCGGTGTCTGTGCTGCTGTTGGGATAGGTGCCGGAGAGGTAGAGAGCGGTGGTCTCCCGGTCTACCTTAACATAATAATCTGTGGTATCTCGATCAAAGCGGGCCGTTGCGCCCTTTGGAGTTACAAAGGGCAGTGTCTCATCCTTTGTGGCAATAGTCAGGCTGGACAGGTGCAGCTGCCGCAGCAGCTGAATATCGTAGTCCTGATAGTAGGTAGTGCCGTTTTCTGTCTTGGAAATGCGGATCGTCACCGTCTGGCCGTAACCGGCCTTGGCCACGGCGTAGGTCAGGCTCTGAGCAAGACCCGTTTTGCTGACAGGCGTTGTGATCGTCTCCATCCGTGCGAGATTATGAATCCCCGGCACGGTGCTTTGGGTCCGATACAGCGCCGTCACGGTTCCGGTTGCCGTGGCCTGCATGGCAACGGAGCTGTTGCAGTCGGACACCGTATAGTTGTAGGTGTGGTCTGCCGCCGTGAAGGTCTTGTCGGCGGCGTAGGCGATCCGGCTGGAAGCATAGGTGCCGTTGTAGAATGCCAGATCGGTCAGCCAGTCGGTGGTGACAGGCTCCGGGACGGACACATTCAGTCCGCTGGAGGCCGTGAAGGTGATCTGCGTATGATACCAGGTGTTCTTCGTGGCGATGCAGGTATAGCTCTCGCCGGGGACAAGGTGATAGATCCCGTCCACCGGGGCAATCTCGGAGCCTGCTCCATTGATCACCTGCACCGTTGTTCCGGAAGGCACAGCCAGCGTCACCGGTACGGAAGCTACCTTCTGAATGTGGAGGGTATAGGTGCTCTGCTCCCCGTTGGGCGCTGCTACCTGAATCATGTGATCCTGCGTGTCTCCGGTCAGCTGCACCGCCCCGGTTCCGGTGACGGTATAATCCTCACCAAATGGTGCGGCGTCAATATCCACAATGGAGGACACGGTTTTTAGGCTGTACTCCCGGGTGTTGGGCGCAAACTCCAGGGGCAGCTTGGTCCCCTCCGCCGTGGCTGCCAGAGCCTTCAGCGTGGGCACACGGGTCACGGTGACATCGTAGGACTGAATCTGCGTGTAGCCGTCCGAGCCTGTATACTGTGCTTCCAGCGCGAAGGTCTTGCCCTCCATGCCAGAGGTCAACAGATAAGTAAGGGATGTGGCTGTGCTGTTCCAGCTGCGGGATATGCCCGACATATCCTTGCCGTTGGTGCCGGTATAGATGGTGCGGAGCTTGGTGGTCTTGGTATTCGGGACATTGCCCATCGCCGCATTCAGATACACGCTGCTCAGAGCATTGGCTGTATCCTCGATCCAATACTGCGCCGTGTGGTTTGCACGGTTTTGTGCAGCGCGGTAGGGTTCCTGATCGGCATCCAGCAGACGGATATTACCGAACCACTCGCCGTAAGGCAGGGCCACGGAGACCCGTGCATCAGCGGAGACCGTCAGCGTGCCGTCCGTGCGGTTATGGCCGCCGTCGGATACGCTGAACTTGTAGTCGCCGGCAATGACCTTGGCGCTGCCGGTGCCGGTGGTGACATTGCCATAGGCATCCGTCAGGGTAATGACCGGTTCTGCCACGGCGGCTCCGTTCTGGGTCGCCGTGGCGGAGACGGTGTATTGGGTCCCGTCCAGAAGGGCCGCATATTCGGCAATGGCGTCTTTCAGGTTTTTCAGCAGAGGTCCTGCCGAGTCGGCAGTTGCCGTCCGCAGGCCCTTCAGCGCCGCCGCATAGGCGTTAGCTGCTGCCGGATAATTCTGCACATGGTTGGTCATGTCCAGGTAATCCGCCATCTGGAGGATCAGCTGAAATGCCTCGTCCGAGTACCCCGAAGATACATGGAAGCAAAGGGCCTTGATGGAAGAAGCCGGAGCGTCCAGCTTGTAGCCGCCCTTGTCATAATAGAGCAGATAGTTGGCGGAAACGCCGTTGATCTCATAGACGAATCCGTTTTCCAGGCCGACAAAGTCAATATCTGAATCCGCCAGCGCCTGTTGAATGGTTTGCCCAGACTTATACTGGATACGGGTTGGCTCCACGATGGTGCTGTTGGCGTTCATGGCAACAAACACGAAGCTGCCGGCGTACTCTTTCTCTGCGGCCATCGCCGGGACCGGCATGGCGGCAGAGAGCAGAAGCACCAGACTCAGCAGCAGAGCCATTACTCTTTTGTGCATTTTCCTTCCTCCTTGTTTTCAATACAGGCAGTTCCATAGCCGGTACCGTATTTTCTCCCAGGTTGTCCAGCTGCCCTTGCAGGCATCCAGTACACGCACAGCAAACGAGTCAACCTGCTTGCGCTGTTCCGGGGTCATCTCCTGGGTACTAAACAGCGCCTTTTGATTCAGTTCTGCGGCTTCTGCCGCACCCTCCGGTGGTCGGACCGTACTGTGGCGCAGCAGGCAAACAGCATAGCCATAGCGCATGGCAATGGCCTCCCGGTCGTCTGCGGCGTCGATAGCGGCCATCTTCTTCCGAAACACCCTGCGGCGATGGAAAATACATCCGGCCAGCAGCAAGATCAGCAGCAGCGGAAGAAGCAGCAGGTAATGGGCATTCAGCGAGAAGGTAAAGCGGTCCTGCTTGTGCTCGTTGATCTCCTCCGGCTGCTCCACCTCTACAAATTGCTGGGTGTTGTTCTCGTAGGTATTCTCATCCGGGCTGTCGCCGCCCAGAGACATCTCCTCATCGTCTATGTAGCCGGGAGTCACCTCGAAGGGCACAAAGCCGACACCGCTGACATAGTATTCCGCCCAGGCGTGGGCGTTTTCCTCTGTTAAGGTGATGGGCTCGCCGGCCTTGTAGCGGGTGGCATCCTCCGCCGAGAGGTAATATCCCTCCACATAGCGGGCCGGAACGCCCATGTAGCGCAGCATCAGCACCGCTGCCGTGGCGTAATGGACGCTGTAGCCGTGTCCGCTGCGCTCCAGCGTATATTGCAGGAAGTCACCGCTGCCGTTCATGGTTCGGGCAGTCTCGTCGTAGGTCATGGCTTCCCGTAGATAGTCAAAGATAATGGTGCGGATGTCGCTGATGGTCCGGGCCTGGGTGTCCAGCTTCAATTGCCGCCGGAGGACGGCCCAGCTGTCCTGAGTCATTTGCAGGTCCATAGCCCGGAGATAGTCGGCATAGGCCTGCTCCTTGGATAGATAGTTTTCGATGTTCTCCCGGCCCTGGGCCGTGGAGAGGTTCCGCTGGATTTGGTACCAGTCCGGGACGCTGCCTTTCAGATAATACAGGCTCTCTGCCGGGGGCAGATTCGTGTCCCCGATGCGGTCTGCCTCCAGCGTTTCACTGCCGTAGACGGCATAGGGATAGTAGCCGTGGGCGGAACAGGCGGAGAGATTTCGTATAGTCATGGACAGCGGTGTGGCCGTCTCCGTATAGCCATCCGCCAGTGCAATTTGACTCTGGCCGTAGAAACCCGCCTCATGGAGCCAATAGAAAAGATCCTCATATTGGGCGGTGTCTTCGGTATCGGCTGCCTTCCAGCCGGTGCCGGTGTAGGTGTCGTAAATCTGCCCTCGCAGATACACCTTTTCCGGCTGCTCCATCGTGACTTCCAATGCCGGGGTGTCGCTTTTATTCCAGGCGGGTAAGTTCTTGAGGTTTCCTTCCGGCATGGAATTGGTATCGCTGTCATAGCGCCGCTGGTGGAGCTGGGTCTGCATCGTTTCTACCAGGTCCGTATCCAGCTTATCCTGGCAGGACAGGCCCACCAGCAGGCACAGGGCCGCACACAGGACCGGCAAGATCAGCTGCGCCGGAGCGCCCGAAAGGGCTTCGCACGCCGCCGTGCGCTGCACCATAAGCAGCACCGTGCCGATAATCAGCAGTCCACCGCCGATGCTCACGGGAAACAGGCCCAGCAGCATAGCCCCATAGCAGGGCAGCAGAATCGGCAAGGCCAGCAGCATCCGTCCGCTCCATGCGCTGCGGCTGAGAAGTAGCGACACCGCCAGCAGCAGAACCGTTACCGCCAGAGGCAGAAATTGGGCATCCGCTGCCGCAAGGTCCAGGTAGATCTTCCCGGTCTTTTTCGTCAGCAGGGTCAGGAAATCATTTGCCAGTGTTCCAAAACCGGGTAGGACAAACTTGTTCAGTGCCAAGCTCAGAAGAAGCAACACGCCGATGCCCGCTGGAACGAGCCAGTTCCCGATTCTGGTTTGGTATACTATCAGCAACGCCGCCTGTACCAAAATCGCAGCTGCTGTCATAGCCCACCATGGGTAGGGAACAGAGGGAAATGCAGCGGTTAAAAGCAAGCAGAAGCCCACCGTCAGAACGGCACAGACCACCCAAGCGCCCCAGGGAAAGTGCAGCTTTTTCTGTGCCGTTTCGGTGACAATCCACTGGAGTCCGTTTTCATTTTTTCGCATGATGGGTTAAACCTCCAGTCGCTGCATGGCCTCGGAATAATTCTGCGGGGCAAAGGTGGTCGCACCGGGGTACTGTTCTTCGGTACAGAGGATGAAATGCACCCGTCCGTCCGTGAGCAGCTGTTCTTCCGGCGCTGTGCCGAAACAGAGAATTCGGCTGTAACCGTCAGTTTTGGGCAGGCGGCACTCAGCGCTGCCCCTGGTCTTTACCAGAGCCGGGATAGCCTGCAAAAGCTGGTTTTCCTCTGAAATGTCCTGGACCTGCAGATCGTCCCGGTCCGTCCAGCACAGGGTATAGGGTACACCACTTTGCAGCAGTGCCATGCCTGCGGAGGACACGACCTCCGCCAGTGCGTCCATCTGCTGGGGGTTACCGCCGGTGCGCTTATCCCAGAATACCAAAAGGGAACGGCTCTCCGGCTGGCTGGCCTCTTTCAGAATCAGCTCATCTAACTTGGAGGACAGCTTCCAGTGAATTTGCCGGATGTCATCGCCGGGGCGATACTCCCGGAGCTGGTACACCTCGCTGCGGTCCTCACCCCGTCGATTGGAAGCGCCGTCGTCGGCATAGGCCGGTCGGGCGGTCATGTCCGCCTCCATTGGATACAGGTCCGGGAGGATGGTCAGACGGGCATCCGCTTTCACGAGGGCCTTCATGGGAAGCAGGCCCAGATAGTCCAGCAGGGTAAACCGGCTGATCTGCACATACACTCTGCCGCAGAAGCTGCTTTGCAGCAGGATGGTTTGGCTGCTTTCGCCCTTGGCTCCGATGCTGCCGGTCAGCGTCACTGTCTGGTCTTCCTCAGTGAGATCATTGCGGACAGCGACCTGACAGCCATAGCGCATTACGGGCAGAAACGCTCCGTTGCGGATACGCACCCGACAGCTGACTGCCGTGCGTTTTGCCGCTGTGGCCGGGGTCAGAATGTCCGCCTGCAGGTGCCTGCGGACATAGAAATTGACCGCCCAGGAGGCCAGGGGCAGCAGGAGCAGCAAGCAGAGTCCGGCCAGCGCCCAGAAGGAGCCGCTTGTAAGAAGCAGCGCCGCCAACGCCAGCAGCAGGATCAGATAACACAGGGCGCTGCCTAAGATCGTTTTTCTCATTTGCTGGAAAATTCCCGGACATCCGGCTTCTGGACGGAGGTAAGTACATTTTGCAGGATCAGTGCCGCTGTATAGTCCTGGAGCCGCGCCTTAGAGTTGAGGATCAGACGGTGGACGCACACATCCGGGAACACGGCGCACACATCGTCAGGGATCACATAGTCCCGGCCCTCTAAGTAGGCGTTGGCCTTGGCCGCACGGGTCACAGCCAAAGCGCCACGGGGACTGACACCCAGGGTCACATAGGCGTTGGAGCGGGTCAGATCCACCAGCTCTGCAATATAGTCATAAATTCGGTCTGCCACATGGATATTGCTGACCTCTGCAATGAGCTTTTCCAGCTCGGCAGGGGAAGTCACTGTCTGGCAGGCAGAGAGCGGGTCCACATGATGGCGATCCTTCAGCAGTGCCGCCGTGCTGGCCCGATTGGGATAGCCCATGCTCAGTTGGAGCATGAAGCGGTCCAGCTGGGATGCGGGCAGCATCTGCGTACCCGCAGAACCCACCGGGTTTTCCGTTGCCAGCACGATAAAGGGCTTCGGCAGGGGCCGGGTCACGCCGTCCACGGTGACCTGCAACTCCTCCATAGCCTCCAGCAGAGCGGATTGGGTCTTGCTGGAGGTACGGTTGATCTCGTCCGCCAGCAGCAGATTGGTCATAATGGCTCCGGACTGATATTTCAGCCTGCCGTCTGCCTTATCGAATACGGAAAACCCGATAATATCCGATGGCAGGGTGTCGGAGGTGAACTGGACACGCTTGGAGTCCAGACCTAGCGTTTTGGAAAATGCCTTGGCCAGCGTCGTCTTGCCTACGCCGGGGACATCCTCCAGCAGCACATGGCCCTGTGCCAGGATGGCCAGCAGCACCTTGCGGACGATGTCCTCCTTGCCCAAAACGACCTTGTTGACCTCTGCCTGAATTTGATCTGTCAGCTTGTTCATGCCTTTTTCCTCTTTCTGCCGATGATGTAGATCGCACCGGCGGCGATTACGACTACCGCACCGATCACGGCGCAGATGATGATTCCGTTTGTGCCGAATGCCTCACGGGGCGCTTGAGTGCCGTCAAAATGCAGCACCCACGGCTGCCCGGACCGCACACGCTGCACAGCCACTAAGGCCAGGACGGATTGGGCCGTTGCCAGGCCGTCGCCGGCCCCCTCCAGCACATGGCGGTAGGTGCCGTCCGCTTCCCGGAACTGGGAAAGCTCCGTCAGCAGGGTGTGCTCGCCCTTGACAAAACGGCTATCCGTCTCCGGGTCAATGCCCAGCGCACACAGGGCCAGGATGACCTGGGCGGTGCTTTCCGCGTTCTCATCGCCGTAGGCGATATACCCGCAGGTGTCCGTCAGCTGGCTGGAAAGATAAGTAAGCGCTGCGTCGATCTCGGTCTCCATCTGGTCCCGATAGGGAGCTAGGGCCTGCACCGCCATAGCGGTGATGTCCACATCCGATTTTCCGGGGATCAGGCCGAAGCCGCCGTCCGGCTCCTGAGCAACGGAAATGGCATTTACCATGTCCTCCCTGGAATACAGGGCGTCTGCCGGGACCTCTGTGTCCCCGGCATCCAAGGTCAGCAGCGCCCATATCCAGCCATTTAAGCCCTGAGCTCCCGGATCACGGGCATAGTTGTAAGTACCCTCTGCGATCAGGTCAATGGCCGAGCCGTCGGGCTTCGTGCCGAAGTTGGTGGGGTTGCCCCCCAGTGCCAGCACCGTTAAAGAAATCCGGTGGTATTCCGTGGCCTTGTTGCGGTCCAGGCATCCGTTTTTGGCGTATGCGTCCTCCACATGGGCCTTCAGTTCCGCCAAATAGTCGGAATAGCTCTCCCTTGTGCCGGACAGTGCCATAGCTATGGCCAGCCAATCGCAGACGGAATCGCCTGCAGGAAACAGTTCCCGGTCTTTCAGCAATTCACCCTTCTTGCCGCCCAGAGCGGACATTCCCTCCGCACTCTGTGCGATCTGTTTTTCCAAAGAAGGCTGTGCTTCCGCAAAGGCCACCGTTGGGAGCAGAAGCAGCACACAAAGAAGTGCCGCTAATATTCGTGTTGCTCTTTTCATGCTGCTGCCTCCCAGGTTCTATGGAATTTGTTTTGATAAGGGGTAAGGCCCGATCCCCGCCGCAGGAGCAGGGCGGGGGCCGCCTGTGCGGCGGTGGGGGATGGCTCCGTACCGCCGGTGGCCGGGAGAATATCTGTTTTCTCCTCATGGCACTTGGAGCAGCGATAGTGGATGTAACCATCCTCTGTTTCGGTGGGTTCCAAACGGTCCGTCTCCACGAAGTCGTGGCCCAGGGCTTGGTAGCCGCCGTTGATCCATAGGCCGCAGTAGCTGCTCAGTGAACCGTAGCCGCCTCCGGTGGAATCGTAGCCGCCGATGTCCTTGCCGTAGGACAGGGTGAAGCGCACATAAATGGTAATGCCGTTGCGAACCTTGTAACCGCTCATGCCGGTACCCTCATACAGGGTGCCGTTGATGGAGTACATCCAGCCGGAGCCTTGGGTATAGTCAAACTCCCCGATGCTGTCCCGGTCATAGTTATCATTGGTGGTGATGCCGTCCCGCAGGATCAGCTCCCAAAGATGCTCCGGGACATTGGCTCGGTAGGCAATGTCGCCCCGGCTAATCCGGCGCAGATAGAAGTTCATGGTAGCAGACCCCTGGTAATCCGGCTCATAACCGCGCTCCTGCAGGAAGCGCAGCAGCACGGACGCCGCCGTTTCGCCCTCCACGATGTCCAGCGTTCCGGTATCCAAAATGCCCAGGCCGATGGTAGTCGCGTCCAGCACCACATCCACCGAGCCCGCCGGGTCGCCCTCACTAATTTGATGGTAGGTGACGGTGTAGACCTTCATGGTGGAGTTTCCGTTACCATCCCAGGCCAGTACCCGGACGATGTGGGTTTCTTCATCGCCCAACTGAGGGGGATCGAAATACAACTCGTAGGTGGGTTGAGAATCGCCGTAGCTCTTTTCCACGGTTTTGCCGTCCAGCGTGACCCGAATTTGATTGGAATAGATCACACCGGCTCCCAGCTCTGCGTTGGCACGGGCAATCACCGTCAAGGGGAAGGTTTGGGAGCTCATGTCCAGGCTGGCCCCATCCAGATTGGTGACGATGGAGGGTGGATAGTCCCCCACCGTCGGGTGGGTATCGTCCGCAAGATTCGCGTAATAGCCCACCCGGTACTGAACAAGTCCCAGGAAGGTCTCCCCATCATAAAGAGACAGCACAAAGAGGTTATCTGCGTTGAAATCCAGCTGTGCCTCGTAGTCCTGGTTATTCTGAGAAGTAAGCAGCAATCCGTTTCCGGAATTGGTCTCATTTTTCAGCCGGACACGGATATGCAGATCGCCTTTACCCAGGGGATAGGCCACAAAGGTCAGCTTGCCGTCGGGCAGCTCTGCCTTGGTAAGTTGCTGAGTTTTCAGAGTCGTATAAATGCGGGGCGTATCGTCTTCTTCACCGCCGCTGCCGTGGTCACCGCCGCTGCCGCCGTGGTCCCCGTCGTCTCCGCCGGTGCCATCACCATGGTCACCGGAATCCTCGGAGCCGCCTTTGTTATCGTCTGACTTGGAGCCGCCCTGGTCGCCCTTGCCGGGGTTATCCGTGGGGTCTGTGGGGCCCGATGGATCCGGCTTGGTGTCATCGGGTTTCTGTGGCTCATCGGGCTTCTGCGGCTCATCGGGCTTCTGCGGCTCTGATGGATCCTGGGCAGTATCCGTATTCTCTGTATTATCCTTGCCGGAGCTTTGCCCGCCGGTGCTGCCGGATCCTTGCAGCGACTCCGCCTGGAGCCGATCCGGCTGAGTGCTGATGGGATTGTCCGGCCTTGTCCGCCCGGAGGAGAGAAGTGAGAGGCTGATCCCTGCCATCAGCACAATGACCAGCAAAATACTGACGGCGCTATATAGGCCGCTGTGTTTTTTCATACGGGTATCCCCCAAATACTTGTTTTGGATTCTTACCATCGTCTCCTAAAACAGGGGACAATGGTAAACGCCCAAAATGCGGCGGATAGCTTCCCCTCCCCTTTGGGAGGGGAAGCTATGGCCCCGCCTGGTTTTATTTGCTGTTTGCGATGATCGCAACGGCGTCGGCGGAGTTGACGACCTTATCTTTGGTCACATCCGCGCGCAGAAACTTCCGCACAGAGACTTTTTCGAAGTCGGTGTACTTGCCGCTGTAGATGTCATAAGTAAGTTGAGCATCGTTGATGTCCACAAGGCCCGTCTCGTTGACATCATAGCTCTGGGTCACTTCCTCGGCAGTAGCACTGGCCTGCGTGATCTTGGCCTCAGCCGTAGCCTGGTCGAATGTCTCATTCTTGTCCACGATCACCAACCAGCTGTAAACATTCTGGCCGTAAGCGGTAGTCTTATACATGACATTATCGCCGTAGGCAAACGCCTTGCCCTCTTCGGGGGTGCCGGTCACGGTTACCAGGAACACGGTCTTGTTATCCATCTCTACATACTTGGAAACAGTGACCTCCATGGTCAGGGTGGATTTCTTCTCGATGGTGATGACCAGATTGCCGGTGACATTGGCGATGGTGTAGGTGTTGTTAGCACCCTCGGTGACAGTCACGGCCTTGCCGCCCATAGTGGCAGTGATGGTGTACTCAAAGTTCTCCTGCTTGGCCACGGTGAAGGTGTAGTTGGTGTTTTCCTTGACGGAGCTTTCGCCGTTGGCCTCGCCTGCGCCGGTGCCGTCAAAGGTGACAGTGAAGGTCTCCGGCTGCTTGACCTGCTTGTTGCTGTTGATAACGATGTCGCCGGTCACATCCGCACCGGGGATGGTGTAGGTGGTAGTGCCATCGTCATTCCCCTGGGCTTTAAAGCCGGTGTAGTCCTTGCCGCCGATGGTCACGGTCATGTTATAGGTGTAGCCATCCACAGGGGTCAGCTTGAAGGTGTAGTCCTCCATGTAGGTAGCAGTCGCAGCACCGGTGGTATTTTCGCCCTGGGCGACAGTGAAAGTCTTGGGGGTCTTAGTGCTGGTGACCACCACATTGCCGTTGACATTGGAAACCGTGTAGGTGCCATCCTCGCCAATGACAGGGGGGGACTTCCACGCCGCCCACGGTGACGGTCACGGTGTAGTCATAGTTGGGGTCCTTGGGAACGAAGGTCAGCTTGCCGCCCGCTTCGATCACGGAACCCTCCGCGTCGGTACGGGTGAAGTCGTCCGGCAGAGTCACGGTGTAGCCGTTGACGGTGATAACAGCGGTGTCATCCAAAATGGCAGCCGCAGGTGCGTCAAACTCAATGGCGTTTGCATTGGTATCTACATACGCTTCCGTTACTTTCACATCGGATTTACCCTGACCGGTTGCCACAAAGCTCAGAGTCAGCGCATCGCCCAGCTCGGCGGCTTTACCGTAACGCACGATTCGCACGGTGCCGCTGCCGGGAATCACGCGATAACCCTCGATGTTGGTGGCTTCCATGTTCAGCGTCAGAATGGTGGGGTCAAAAGAGAAGGTCATGTCGTAGGCGTTGTAGGCGTTCTTGCCGTCGTTGTTGCCGATGGTCACAGGGATCTCCACGATTTGGCCGGAAGCTACCTGCTTGTCCGCACCCATGGACACGGTGTAGCCCTTGGCTTCACTGGACTTCACTGTGACATCAATGATGTTGCCGGTTAATTTGACATCGTTGTCTTTAAGCGTATCATAGTCAGGCAGCGCTTCGGTTTTGACCTCAATGCGAGCGTTTTCTGCCGTGATGTTCTCCGTTGCCATAAAGGTAACAGTGGCAATCTTGCCGGCGTTAAGAGTGACAGGGTCGCCTGTAGTGCTTAGGCCGGATACCCGGATGGCATTTTTACCAAGGATATCAACATTATCTCCCACTGCGCCAGTAGTGCCCGTGCCCGACATACATCCAGGTTCAAGCTCGCCGCTGGTTTTGACATAAGCAGTCTTGTCAAAATAAATTGCCCACTCCCAGTTATTCAGGTTCGTAATGGTCTTGTCGATCGACAGTGTAAGCGTAATCGTATCACCCGGCTGAACCTCTGTCTTATCAACTGTTGTTGACATCGTCGGAACATCAGCAGCAAATACAGCAGGGATAAGGCTGATAATCATGGCGATTGTCAACAGAATGGAAAGAGTTCTTTTCATTTTGTGTTTAACCTCCTTATGGTATTTAGGATTCTGCGGGGAATTTACTCATTTTCCCGTTTGTATAACGATAGATCAACGCAGCATCTGTGGAGTTTACAGCACCATCGCCGTTAACATCTGCCGACAACTTCTGAGAATCTGTCAGTGTGTATCTTCCATTAACCGAGCGATAGACGATTGCTGCATCCGTGGAATTTATGATGCCATCTCCGTTCACATCCCCATATGTCACATCCGGCTTCGTGTCTGCCTTTGCATACTCAAAGGTGAACAGGGCGACGGGCCTAAAATTATTAGTGCTGCTGGATTCCAGTGTGATCGCCATGGCCGTTCCATCTTCGTTACGGATATAGCGGGTGACGGGGGTGGTGACGGTCTGGGTGCCGTCACCGTTGACCTTGTAGCTGTTTTTCAAGGTAACAGAGCGGATAGTTGCCGAGGACACCACATCTACAGCAAGGTCCGTCTCGTAGCCGTATGCAGTAGCGTCTGCGTGGTAAATATCCACGCCCTCGTTGTAGGTAATGTCAACGCTCTCTGTTCCTTCCGGAACGATCACATGGTACTTGGGAATCTCCTCGTAGACATTTTTGAACTCCTCGTTGTCCTCGCTGCCCAGGGTAACGATGCCCTCATAGGAAATGTTCTTTGCATTCAGCTTCGTACCGTTGACAGAGATGGACTGGAAGGGGCGCTCCAACTCGGCGTCCGCCGCCACGTTCAGGATGGCTGTGGCCGGTGCGATCTTGGCATAGTTCGTGCCGCCGCTGTCGTCCTTGGGGATCGTCCGGTTGGGGTCCATGCCCACGAGGTAGTAGGTGCCCTCCTCTGTGGGGGCGGTGAAGGAGAAGGTGCTCTTTCCGTCAGCCGCTTCCTTGTACTGCTCGATTTGCTCCCACTTGTCGTTATACAGGAACACATCCAGGTTCGAGAAGGGATAGAAGTCGCTGCCCTCGAAGGTGGTACCGTAGGCCTGGGTATTCACTGTCATCTGTGTGCCGGGACGGACGCTGTATTCGTCCTGGTCGAAGCAGGTAAATGCACCGCCGCTGGACCAGAAGCTCCAGTTGCTGTACATGGCCACATCCCAGGTATCTCCGTCCGACAGCACGATGTAGTCGGAGGTGGAACCCCAGCCGGGACTCATGTAGGGATAGCAGTGATTCCTGTAATACATTAAATTCTCGTCATGGCCCCAAAAATTTGCCATGTAGAGGCTGGTGGGAGAGCCGGTGATAGTCAGAGCGGCAAAGCTGTCTGCCGTATAGGCCGGTGTTTCATCCATGTAACAAACATCTTCACCCAGCTTAAAGCTCGCCAGCGCGTCACGAGGATAGGCACCCTTGCAGCATTGCTCCTCCGGCAGGCCGATGAAGTAGCGCTCCAGCAGATAGAGATACAGGTGCAGGCCGGTGGGCCGCTCCACGATGTTCTCGTCGATGTATTTGCCTTCTCCGTTTTCCGTGTGATAGCGGTAGTATTCGCTCAAGTTGTACCGGCCCAAGTCAAAGTAGGGGACGGTGATGGCCTTGTGGCACAGCACCGTGCCGTCGCGGCCCCTGATGGGTACGCCGTCGTTGGAGATGGTCACATACACCGTGACCTCCTTGGCGGGGGTCTCATCGTAGTTATACTGTGCGTCCAATCCGTGGGGAGCTTCCTTGACCGTGATGGTAAAGGTCGCTGTAAGCTCTTTGCCGTCCGAGCAGGTCGCCTTGACCTTCGGCGTATAGGTGCCGGGGTCTTTCTCTGATACATAGAGTGAGCCGTCCTTGACCTTGGTTTGGGCGCTGAACTGCGCTGCGTTGGTCAGCGTGTAGGTCAGCGTATGGCCGTCCGTATCTTCAAAGACATCTGAAAGCTTGATCTCCAGCAAGCTGCCGGCCACAACCTCGCCGGTGGTGACGGCATCCGCCTTCACGGAAACGCAGGAATCCGCAGCCAGCGCCGGTATGACGCCGAATACGCCTGCCGACAGAGCCAAAGTCAGTGCCAGCAGCAGAGATAGTATGCGTTTTCTCATATTTGTTTACCTCATCTATGCGTAGATTACATCCAGCGTGCGTAGAGCGTCATGTTGCTGCGCACCGGGTCTTTCTGTGTATCCCAGGGCTTGGTGAGCGCCTGATCTGCATACCAGCCGCCGAACACTGCGCCGGGCTTCGTGGGCGTCATGACTTCGCCAATGACGCTGCCCCGCTTCACGGAAACGGCCTCCAGCTCTGTGCCGCCGCTGGTCTCAAAGCGAACCTTCTTCTTGCCCAGCAGAGCCAGCAGAATCAGCAGCAGGGCCAGCAGGCCCACGCCACCGATGATCCACCAGGTGACGCTTCCTGCGGCGGCACCCTCGGCCCAGTTGGCGTAGAGGGTCATGTTGCCCTTAACGGTGTCCTTGTGGAAGTCCCACTTTTGGGTGCGGTCCAGGTCTCTGTACCACCCCTCCAGGTGGTAGCCCTCCCGGATGGGGTCCTCGGGCTTTTTCACCTTTTCACCGTACTGGACGGTCTGGGAGGGGACCTCCGTGCCGCCGTTGCTTTCAAAGGTAACGGTGCAGTCCGTGGTGACGATGACGGACACGCTATTATCCTTCACGGTGTATCCGGCCATGCCGTCCTGGGTGGAAACCAGGGTGTTGGTGGGGATAAGCTGCGACACACCCTTCGTGCCGATGACCTTCATCTGAAAGCTGCCGACTACCACCTCCGGCTCCCAAGCCTCGCCGCCCTTAAAGGACACGAAGTTCAGATAGAAGGCCCGCCCGCCGGTGCGGCGGCCTAAGTCGCTCCAGCGGATGCCGGGGGCGGTCATGACGCTGCCGTCCACCAGCTGGAGGAAGGTGTCGTCGTACTCGATTTCCGTCTGCATACCGTACATATCGGCGCTTTCCTGGGCATCGGTGCGCTTGAGCACCAGGGTCACGGTGATGGTCTCGCCGGTGGTGGCCCGCACCTCGTATGCACCGCCTACGGACAGGTCAAAATTGTAGCTGCGGCTCTCGTCCGTTTTGCCGCCCGTCTGCGAGGCAAAGGCTGCGGTGGGCAGCAGGCACAGCAGCAGACACAGGGCTGCCAATAGTGTAAAAATGCGTTTTCTCATGCTGTTCTCCTTCTCTCTCCGACCGGTTGGGCCGTTTTTTGCCCGGCCTGGCCGGTGCGAAGCCCCCAACGGGGGATAGCCTCCCCTCCCGCCGGGGAAGGGAGGCTGGCAGGACCTTACTTAAACTGATTCACGATGGCCACAGCGTCGGTGTGATCCACCACCTTAGTGGCGTTTACATCGGCCCGCAGGAACTTCTCCACGGAAACCTGGGTGAAGTTACTGTATGTGCCGTTATACATATCGTAGACCAACTGCGCATCGTTGACATCCACCTTCCCGGTCCTATTCACATCGAAGCTCGGGGTGATGGTGACCACATTGTCTGCGGCAGAGATGGCGACCTTGGCGGCGGCCTCCTCCTGGGTCAGAGTTTGACCCTTGTCCACGATCACCAGCCATGCATACCGGTCCGTGCCGTAGCCCTCGACCTTATACATGGTGTTGCCGTCATAGGTGAAGGCACTGCCGCCCTCGGGGGTGCCCTTGACCGTGACCAGCATCATGGTCTTGTCGTTCAGCTCCAGATATTTGGACACGGTCACTTCCTCCGCGCTGTGGGAGACCTTTTCCACCTTCACGACCAGGTTCCAGCTGTGGGCGTATACATACAGATAGTCGTTATAATTCACGGCCTCGACCACATATTTCCCATTGCCAAGGCTGCGCACGGTGGCGGGCCTCTTAGAAGCTGTGGAAGAGGCGAGGGGCTGATAGTAAGCCGTGACGGTGTAGTCGCAGCTCTCGCGCTGGTTCAGCGTGAAGTAGTAGGGCATATTCTTGCCCATAGAGCTTGCATTCCCGGAGGCTGCGTCCTCAACGCCGTTGCCGGTGAACACGACCGGAATACCAGATTCTGTGTTGGCGTCGATCCATATTTCCACACCTCCAACGATTTCTTTTCCAGGGATCGTGTAGGTGAGGGTGCCATCGTCATTGGCAGTGGGGACCGCTATGACTGTATGGACAAAGGGATCCCCGTTGTCTACACTGTAAATTACACGGTAGGAGTAGCCGGCCCTCGGGGTGACGACGAAGGAGTAGTCATTCAGATAGGTGACTGTCTCCGGGCCCTTGGTCACATCCTGCTCCACATCTTCGTCAATCTTGTATTTCACATCGTACTGCTTGGGGGTCTTGCCGGTGCAGGTGACCTCCACATTGCCGGAGATCTTCTCGATGGTGTAGGTGTCATTTGCGCCGAAGGTCAAGCCCTCGGTGACGGTGTCGCCCATCTTCACGGTGAAGGTGTAGGTATAGTGGCTGTCCACGGGCTTGAAGGTGAAGCTGCCGCCCTTGGGGACCAGGCGGGTCTCGTCAGAGGTGAACGCATCCGGCAGGGTCACGGTGAAGTTATTGGCGTTGACCACGGTGTCGGCGTCGGAAATGGTGGCCTCCGGAGCGTCAAAGTTGATGGAGTTGGCATCCAGATCAAATTTGGCGTTGGTCAGCTTCACGGTGGAGGTGGCAGTCGCCTTGGCGGTGAAGTCCAGAGCCAGAGCTTCGCCCAGAGCCAGGGGAGCACCGTAGCGGCGGACCCGAACGGTGCCGTTGTTGTCCTCCACAGTCAGGTTGGCGGCGTCACCGGTCTTGGTGTTCAAGGTCAGTGCCGTCGGGTCATAGGTAAAGGTCATGTCATAGGCGTTGAAGCCGGTGATGCCCTTTTCCCCGGAGGCGACGGTCACAGGGATACGCACTTGCTGGCCCGCAGCAACCTGCTGGTCAGCACCCATGGAAACAGTATAGCCGGTAGCTGTGGGGATAGGGCCAGCCCCATCAGGTGTAATAGTCACCTTAATCGGGTCGCTCTCGCCATGGTTAAACGCACCATCTTTGACATAAAGTGTTTCTTCATCCACCTCAATGCTTGAACGCGATATTCCTGTCGTACCGTTGAAAAAAAATGCCGTTTGGGCACCACTAATATTATCTAAAGAAGCAAAGGTAACGGAACAGATTTTACCCGCAGCAATAGTTTCTTCATTGTCATCATTGTACTGTCTTATTCTAACAAGGGCTTGACTGTCGGCTCCATATGCGCCATTTTGAGTGGGGTTATCAAACCAAACGCTACCATCTATATCCGTACTTACGAATTGAAAGAGAGTAGCATCATACCTTAGAACAATATCAAGCGCTGTCATGTAATCCAAATCATGCGCAAGTGTATATGTTATAGTGAGCTTTTCTCCAGGTTTCACATTTGTCTTGTCGGCTGTGGATACAACAATAGGGCTGTCGCCCTCCGCCGCAAAAGCGGCGGAGGGGAGAAGCCCTATTACAAGAACCACTGCCATAAATAATGCCAGTATTCTTTTCATAGATTAACCTCTCATCAGCCAACAGGAAATACGGTAATTGTGCCTGCAACATACTGCTCCAAGAGATCAAGATCCGCCTGATTTACTACAGTGTCGCCATTCACATTTGCCTGCACCAGTTGGTCATCGTTCAGTGTAATTGTGTTCGCCAAATATTTCCGTAGCAGTTCTACATCTTTGCTGTCCACATATCCGAAAGGATCCATATCGACATTGCCAACCTTTGGCGTTTTCAACCCCTTCAGATTCGTCTGCCAACTTAGGGCGGGGCTATACCGGCTGGAAACAAATGCGGCAGTAGTCAAGCCGGTATTCATTGCCCTGACAAAACTGCTCTTTGTCATTTCTGCTCTGGTCTTAGCAGTGGCCGTCTGAGCGGTGCTCTTGGCACTGCCAATGCCCTGACTGCAGGTGAAGTCCAGATAATACAGGTTGGACATCGCAGCGGAGGCGTTGTTGGTCATGCCGACCACAGCGCCCACATTGCTGCCGGTGCTCTCCACATAGGCTCGGTTGTAGCAGTTCTTGACAGAAGCGGACGCGCCGGAGGCAAAGGCCACGATACCCGCCACATAGTTGCCGGCACCGGTGATGCTGCCGGTGTTGTAGCAAGCGGTGACGCCCTTGGTGGTCTGACCCACGATGCCGGCCACATAGCCGTTGCCGGTGATCGCTCCGCCGTTGTAGCAACCGGTAATGGTACCGGTAGCGTAGCCGGTGATGCCGCCCACATACTGGTAGGCACGGATGGTGCCTTCGTTGCCGCAGTTGGTGGCGTTGGAATTCACCAGACGGCCTGCAACGCCGCCCACGCTGCTCCAGTTGCCATTCACACGGGTAACGGTGATGTCAACATCGGAGACAACGCCGGAGATGTTGGTATAGTTGGCGTAGGCCACCACGCCGCCGCAATAGGCGTTGGCAACGCTGGCCGTGGAGGTCAGGTACATCTTGCCGGTCACCTTCAGGTTCTGAATGGTGGCGTAGCTGCTGCTGGTGCCGTTCACATATCCGAACAGTCCCTTATACGGAGCCGAGGTAGTGGTGGCACTATAGTAGATGCCCATGTTCTTCACGGTGTGATTATTACCGTTAAAGCTGCCCTTGAAGGCCGTGCTGGCGGTAGTGCCGCCGATGGGCGTCCAGTTATAGCCGGCCAGATCAATATCACCCGTCAGCGCACCGTTGATGGCATAGCTCCCGCCGTTGACTTGCGCCGCAAACCAAGCCAGCTCCGCTGCGGTACCAATCTGATACACGCCGTCGGTCAGAGTGGGCTGCGTCTTGGTGGTGCCGTCCCATGCGCCGGCAGCAGAGGCCGTCAGCGGAATGGTCTTGGTCAGCACACCGCCGGACACATTGGCCTTGTCTGCACTGCCCAGGTAGAAGCTGCCGTAGACATAGTCGCAGCCGGCGCAGAGCACCGCATAGGTGTAAGTGCCGTAGGGCAGGTTCTCATACTCGCCGTTGCTGTTGGCGGTATGGACATTGCCTGCGGCATCCGTCAGCGTCACAGTGGGCGTGGCGGTGGTGGGATTGGTAATATTCAGCTTCAGCTTGAAGTTATAGCGCGGAGTGACCTCCACATTCACATTGGGGAAACGGTTCAAGCAGAAGTTCACCGTGACCGCATTGAAGTTTGTGCCCACGCCGGTATCCGACATGTTATACAGGGTGGCAAACGGGTTCGCCGCCGAGTACATGGAGCCGTAGGTATAACCGTTGGTGAGCTGAACATTGGCGGTGCTGCCGGAGCCAAAGTCCACATTCGTCGGGATTGTCAGCTCCAGCTTGGCCTGATCCATCTGCTGATACTGGGCGACATTGGTCTTATAGGCCGTATCGCCGATGGAATAGAACAGGTTGTAGGTAGTGGGGTTGAAGATACCACTGTACTTGTAGATGCCACGGTAGCTGCCCTCGAAGGTGAGAGACACCTTATCGCCGGGCATGATCTCCGTCTCCTGGGGATTGGAGGCGTTGGTGACCGTGGCGGTCACTTCGGCCACACGAGCCAGACTGTAGGAGGTGCCGGTGCTATCATGCATCTTGATGATCACAGTACCGCCAGCCAGCCCAGCTTCGCGGAAGCCCAGGAGGCTTGCGTGATACTTGCCGCTGGAGTCCGCCGTCAAGGTGGTCCAGCCGGAAAGATGGGTATCCAGGTCACTTGCATCGGTGGTGACGATGGCGTACTGGACCGTCGTTGTGCCGCTGCTGGACACCGAGAAGTCCAGAGTGGGAGCGGTGTCGTTACTCAGATAGAACCAGTTGTCGTAGTTATAATCCCAGGCCGACGGACGGGAAGATGTCAGACCATTGGAATTATAGGCGATATTGGCTTTCGCGTTGCCGTGTTCATCCTTGTCGTTGGTAAGCACGAACACGCTGGTGCGCTCGGGATTGGTGGCCGGGTAGAGGCCGCCGTGGGTGCCGTGCTCGTCAGCGGTCGTGTAGACATCCAGTGCCTTATAGTTCACGGCAACGATCGTTGTGCCATTGGGTGTGACATCCAGCCAGTTGCCCTTGGCGTTGCCGCCGGTCACTGCTGTGACAGCGTTTTCGTCGCCGCTCAGCACTTTGACCTTGAACTCGGGCTCGATCATGATATTTGCCGCGTCAGAGTTGATGATCTGCCACAGGCGGTAAGAACGGATACGCTCTGTCCCGCTCGTGTACTTGTAGCCGCTGGGGGACAAGAAGGTCTGAATCTCCGCTTCGTCACGGGTCTTGGCTATCGTGCCAAGATTAGAGAAGCTGTGGGAATACTGATCCGTGGAGTCTCCAGCATTGAAGGTGAATTCCTTCGCAAAACTGGTGGTGCTGCTCTGGAGCCATCCGGCCTTGGTCACATAAGTGGTGCCGCTGCGGATGTCCTTCAAGCGCCAGGTGTAGTTGGAATTGCTCTTGCTGATTTTGTAGGTCAGCGTTCTGGTAGCGTCAGCGGATGCGCTTGCATCGCCACTGGTGCTGCCCGTCTTCGGCTCAATAATCTGTGTGTTGAAATTATTATGCTGGAAAAACAGGTTGAAGTCCGCATAGGCAGGAACCGTCACCGTCAGGTTGATGGCCTGGGAAAGCGCCAGGCTCTTTGTAACAACCGTGTATCCGGCGGCAGTCGTGTTGTTGATCGCCTGAGTGAAGATGTAGTCCTCGGCACAGGTGCCGATGGGTTCCACATAGGCATTCCAAAGGGCTGCGTTTCCGGCAGAGTACAGCATGAAGGGGTAGTAAGTATAATTGCCGGAAGGATAGGGCGTACCATGCTGCACATCGCCGCCCATGCTGGGCATGACCACACGAGCCGTATAGTCATCAGCAGTAAAATAGTCGCTGCTGTTCTTTTTGCTCGTGGTATAGATGGAGTGCAGGCGCAGATAAATATCCGTGCCGCCGCCGGTGCCGCCGTCCACATTGGTCTCAGTGGGCAGGGTCAAGCTGTGGCCGCCCAGGTAAACATTTGCGCTGGTTTCCGAAGCTTTGTAGCCATAGGCGCGGAAGGAATATCTGCCGGCGGCCAGGCTGGCATAGAAATTGTTGTAGTTATCTGCCAGCGTGCCGGTGGAATTGGGGTCAGCCGTGGTAAAATCACTGGCCTTAAAGGTCAGAGGGCTGTAACCTTTCAGCTCATAATCCTGCCCCTTGACAGTGATCATGTATTTGCCGTTAACCACGGCGATGGACTGGTCATGGTCCTCATAGATGTACTGGGTCTTGCCATCAACTTCATAGGAAGCCAGGTAGTCAGCGCCCTTATCGTCAAGACCAGCCGTCTTGTAGAGCTTGATCAGCGGATACTGGCTGCCATTGGTGGAATAGTTCATATCCTGACCAACATGGAAAGTATAGTGCTGCTCGATCGAGTCACTTACGGTCAGTGTCAGCGTCCAGGTGTCCGTGGACAGACCGGCAGAGTTCATGGCATGGAACTCATAGACATATGTATCGGCGGTGTTCTCCGTGATTTGGATCGTGGTAGCACCGAACAGAGCCGTGGAGAAGTAGTAAGGCCCCTTCCTTTCGCCAGTCCCGGCTGTTCTATAATAATAGTAGTCGGTGTAGCTCAAGGAAGAACCGTCCGGATTCTCGAAGATGTTGCCAGCCTGCAGATCGGACAGGTTATAGGCGTATCCTACCGAAACGGTTGCACTTGCGGTGACCGGGACGCCGCTCTTCAGCCGCGGGACCTGTGTGCCCTCCGCAGCGGTCAGAACAATGGTGTGGGTGGCCGTGCCGCTGTCGTCGGTAGCGGTAAGCACGATCGTATACTCACCAGCCGCAGTAGGGGTATAGCTCAAGGTAGAGCCGTTCAGCGTTTGCGTAGCGCCGTTGACGGTTGCCGTATAGGTCAGCGCATCGCCATCGGCATCCGTAAACATTTCAGCCACATCCAGCGTCCAGGCATTACCGAGTGTTACATTAGCTGTGGCAATTGCACCGGGAGCGACCGTAGGTGCCGACTTGCCTTCATAGGTGAAGGCGAGGAAATGGACAGGCGCATAGCTGGCGCTGCCGTCATACTCCGGCGCATAGGCAGTTCCGCTACCATCTGCACCCAGCACAAAGCTCTTTTGGACCGTAGTCCCATCCTCGGCGGTACGGGAGTAGTTCAAGGGAATTGTAATTGTGATATCCCCACCGCTCTCCGTATAGGCCATTTCTACACCGCCGCCAGTCCACTGCGGCACATCGGCGTAGTAGCCGGATGCAACACCGCTTGTGGCATTGGTCAGTATGGCAGCGTCTTTGTATGTGGCCTTTACATAGGTCGTGCCTGTGGGAACGGTGACCAAATAATAGGGCACATTCTCGAAAGCAGAGTAGCCGGTAAAGGTCACAGAGTTCTGCACACTGATAGTTGCCGTTCCTGTAGTCTGGTCATTCGCACCATAGGGAACAATACTATCCAGCGGCGCAGCTACTGTGCCTTGTTCCGTTGCAAAAACTGCCGTGGGAAGGATGGACAGAACCATCATGAGCGCAAGCAGCATTGAAAGGAACTTTTTCGCTGTCTTTTGCATTTCCAATCTCCTCTCAGAAAATTTTTTATAATAAGGCCTGCCGGCATTATTACCTTAGCTGCGAGCACATTTTCGCATCCAATAAGAAAATAACAAGGTTATATAGGGGCGCGACACCCTATTATAATTGGTGTCGCGTTCCGATCTATCCAAGGCGAAAGGTGCTTTCGTTAAGAGGATTGGGCGGAAGGGGCTGGCTAAGCCCCTTCTGCCCATATGGAAAGCTGGCGGATCTCCGCCCTCGACTTGGCAAACCTTACTCAAGCATTACATCTGTTGCAACGAAGGTTTCCTCTGTGGCTTCGTGAACAGCGCATTTGCTTTGGCGTTGCTTGACTCGCTCAACCCGTGCTGCCCGTTTAGCGTCACGCTCGCTCCGATGCAGCTGAATTTGGATATTCTTTTCGTTTTGATAGCGCCCGCAATCTCTATTGCGGGGTTTTTTGTATATAGGATTCAAATGGGCGGCTCTCAGCGCATCTTTCCAATCGCCAAAGCGCTCTGCGATGTAACTGCCACCGACGATCTCGATGGGGGCAGGGGACTTTCCCCAATGTCCGGCGCAGCGCCGGAGATAGGCCGCCAGCTGATCCAGGCTGTCGCCTGCGTGTTTTTCCGCAAAAGCGCGGTCCTGCTCAGCCAATGCATCCCGTGTTCTTTTGGCAATGTGCTGCTCGTACCAATTCGCTCCGTCAAAATTTTGCGCACCTGCTACTTTACCCATGGGCACACCTCCTTAATGATTCATGACAAAAAAAGCGCTGATAAACCCATACCGGGTCATCAGCGTACACTTCTGCCATATCAGCACCACGGAGAGAGCGCCCGCTGCCTTTGAGTCCTAACTACACAATTCTACTGACTTGCGCCATGAGATACTCTCTGCGTTTATGATCTGTCTTCTCACGATTTTCTCGCAATGACGGACTTTCGTCCCAGTGGTTTCCCGCCTCGATCATATCCTTGCGCTTACAGTGCCGACCGCATGGGGAATTGCACCCCTTTCCTTTTAGGCGGTCGCCTGGCCTTTTACAGCTCGGGCAACAGCCGTGCAGCATCCTCGGACTTCTTATGAAATTTTACGGTATCATTTATCCTTTTAGGGGGATAATGATTTTGGTTGGTGTAGAGGTGAAGTTTTCTTTCGTAAATCTATACAATTTGCGAAAGTAGAATCCACCTATGTATCCACGTTGTATCGTCTTTTTTGAGGGAAGTCAATACCTAAATTGCGGAAATTTAGCGAAAAGTAGGTACAAATTATAAATGCCGCATAGAATCACTTGCTACTCAAGGGCCTATTTTACAAATATTCCCAATCACAAAATCGTTTACGCCGTCAAAAACATCGTCAAGGAGGAGCGTTGGTCATGCCTAAAAGAGGAGAAAATATTTACAAGCGGAAAGACGGGCGCTGGGAGGGGCGATATATTCGCGGCCGCACAGCTTCCGGGCAGGCTGAGTATGGGTATGTTTACGCCGACAGCTATAAGGCGTGCCGGGCCAAGCGGCAGCAATGCATTGAGACGCTGCCAGAGAAGCCTGCCGTGCAAGCATCTGCTGCGACCTTGGCCCAGGCCGCAGAACTGTTTTTAAGCGAGAAAAGCCATGTTCTGAAAGCATCATCCTGGAATCGGTATTCCTATCTGACGCAGCATTATATCTTGCCTGCTTTGGGAACGGCCCCTATCTGTCAGCTGACGGCGGATCAGATTTCTGATTTCCTGCGCCGCTTGCAGCGAAGCGGACTATCCGGCAAAAGCGCCAGGGACATCGGCGTATTACTAAAGTCAATTCTGAAGTATACAGCCAAAAAGCTGGACTGCAGCTGTCCCGGTGTGAATGCCGAACTGCCCGTCTATCACCGAAAAAAGATCGAGGTATTTTTCGCAGACGAGATTGGGCGGTTGGCAAAAAAGGTTCTGGAAGCGCCCAGCATGGCGGGCGTTGGGGTCCTGCTTGCGCTGAATGCCGGTCTGCGCTTGGGGGAGCTATGTGCGCTCCAGTATAAGGATATTGATTTATGTAATGGGGTGATCCATGTCACCAAGACGGCCCAGCGAATGAAAAAGGGCATGCACACCCACCTGGTGGTGCAACCGCCGAAAACCGACAACGCCCGGCGCACGATCCCGCTGCCAGAGGATATGCTGGCCCTTTTAAGGCAAACGGTTTGCCCGGCCAGGAATGAGGAGAACTATTTTCTGACCGGTAAGTCTGCTCCGCTGGAACCGCGGACACTGCAATACCAGTACCGCGCATTGCTGAAGGCGGCGGGGATCCCTTATCGAAATTTCCATGTGCTGCGGCACACCTATGCGTCGCGCTGCGTGGAGCAGGATGTGGACATCAAGAGCTTGAGCGAGATGCTGGGCCATGCCGATGTCCGGACTACGCTCCAGGTCTATGTCCATTCCTCCCTGGAGCACAAGATGCGGGTGGTTCAAAGCATATGCTTCCTTTCTCTTGCCCCGGCGGCGGACTTTGCGCCGTCAGCATTTCCGTCACACGGGCCGGAAACGGCGCTGCGACAACGGGTTTTTCCGAACCTTTCGCAAATTGTATAGATTTACGAAAGCTCCGCCTTGTTTTTTTGCCAAGGGCAGCTGTGCCGAGTTCGGCTTGTTATTCCTCATACAAACTCATAAAGACCCATCACTGAGAGTTTACCTCTGAGTGACGGGCTTTTTTTGTCGAAAAAGATGCGGAATTATCAAAAAAACTTTATTAAGGCTATTCCCTGGCGTATAATGAGAGCTATGCTGTGAGAAAGGATAATCGAAACAAAATGAAACAGGCAGAACTGAGATACTATATTTCCATCAATGTAAACGGCCAACATCCATTGATGAGGTCAGCGCAGGGCTACACTGAATATTATAGTGAAGCACTGGAATTCTCCGATCTTTTTGATGCCTATCGTTTTGTTGAACGGCACGGTTTGGAAAAACTGGCATCCATCATCACACGGCCAACCTAATCGTGCGATTGCCCCTCTATTATCGACTTCCTATCGGGAGCCATACTTTAGCAACAACTGTTGTTACTGGTACAAATGGTTCGTCCCAGTAACGGGAATCATAGGAGTCATCCGCATTGTCTCCCAGCATGTAGTAGGAGCCTTCGGGTACAGACATGTTGATTCCGTTATGCATGACCACATTCCCACCAACCGCTGCAATACGCTTGACAAAAAGATTCCCGCCATGGCAAAAGATAACAACGTCTCCGACTTCAAAGCTGCCTTTGATTCGTACACCGAGGATCAAGCTACCAGCTTCGAGCGTCGGTTTCATAGAGTTAGTAGGCACATAGCCCAGGATAAAAATCGTGCGAAACATAACGAGTACAAGCAGCGCCGCTATAACAGGCAGCAAACGGCTTAGACATAACTTCTTTTTCCTCATTTTGGATACCTCTAAATAAGAAAACAGGACAACGGAAGGGAGACCGCATGAGAAAGTAGCAAGTCTTTCGACTTTTAGAATCCGTCGGAATGATTGAATTGATAGGACAAATCAAAGAATAATTATTGTGAACCAATACCGCGGTATTTGCTGCGAGTTCTACAAGAAGTACTGGTTCTGAGTGGAACTGATGAAGCAAGGGCTGAAAAGCGGCTTTTCACGAGAGTCCTGGAAGAATGCTTTATGACTCAGCCTGTAAAACAGCAGCCCAAGTTGTCAATATTCTAAAAGTAGAACATACACTACCCTTGCGGGATGGTGTATGTTCTACTAATGCACAGATAAGGGATGGCAACATCTATTTAGTAATACGAAAATCCGGAACTACAGTTACTCCTCACCTATATTCACTCGAACGATTTTTCTGGTAGGATAATTTGTCACTTGCAGCCAGATATTGCTTTGCTCTAAACGATTCCATTCAGCGGATGTGAAGCGATATCTATACAGATCAAATGGCAGCAAAATATCACATGAGGCGCCATCCTGTAACCGAATCCCGGTGGCACCGTCCAATATAGGATTGACCACACCCAAGAGGTCCCAATCCATATTCATGAGCATATCTGTGGTGTATAACGACAATTCCGTTAGAGGGAACCCTTCTGCGGGACTATTCTGCTGCGAAACAGTAACGCTGACCAATGCGACCTTATCGGGGATCCGACTTCGATCAGTCCCGTCATACTGCAAAGCTGAAGTATATGCACGATAATCTACAATTTCAAAACGGTTGACCTGAAGCATATAGCCTTCAGCCGCCAAATTATACCCGACAAAATCCGGCGCAATAGGAACGATTTCTCCAACGGGGTAGGTCTTCTCTGTATTGGCAGACCATCGTTGACGATAGTCCTGATTAATTGCTTTATAGCGGATCGTCCAAGCAAAGATAACTACTGCCGCGACGGAGAAAATCAGCCAGAATTTCTTTTTGCCTTTCATTTGCCTATCACCGATGTTACCCTTCCCTCTTGTATTTGAATAACAACATCCGATACGCTCTGCACAAAGTCAGCATCATGACACGCAACAACCACTAACGCACCGCGCTGGCATTCTTTACGGATCAACTGCGCAATCATAGCAACGCCCTGCTCATCCAGTGCATTTGTGGGTTCATCTAAAATCAGCAAATCGGGCTTTTCCATCAGGGCCGCAGCAATACCTAGTCGTTGTTTCATGCCTAATGAATATTTTTTGAAAGTCCGTTTATCATTCGGGTTCAGGCCAACCGCCTGCAGGGTGTTATTGATGTCAGAAATCGAAATCAGCTGTTTCAGACCAGCAAGCAGCTCCAGATTTTTTCGCCCGGTATATTCGTCAATAAATGCGGGACTCTCGATCATCACGCCCACAGATGCTGGGAAATCCAGATCCTTCCCCAGGCGGCGATCGTTTACTGAAACACTGCCCTCTGTCGCGTAGATCAACCCACACATCAAACGCAAAAGCATCGTTTTCCCCGATCCATTTTCCCCTTGTAATCCGTAGACCTTTCCGCTTTCAAAATTCAAGCTGATGTCTTGCAGCACGACCACTCCGTGAATGGTTTTTCTGACATGATCCACCACAATATTCATCGTATCACCGTCCTATTTTTCAAGAGATATGAGGTCTTTTCTTTGTATCAGTAAATATCCTGCGCCTATTGATAAGAACAACAGCAGAAGTGCAAACACCAGTTCTTTACGATAACTCAATCCATTTGCATCAAAAAGCTGGTATCGCATCACCATCGCTCCGTTGCCGACCAACCATTCAATAGGGAAATATCCGGCAGCAATATATGCGACAAAGCATATCAGAAAGCTGATGGCCGGACGGACTACAAGGTTTAAGAGTGTTTGCAGCATACACATGGCCGTAAGCGTCACAAACGGAAGGACCAAAGCGTATAGGATAACACTTGCCGGTGTGAGTGAAATTGTCTCCCCGCACAGGGCCTCCGAAAACAGGAAGGCGGTGATTTCGGGCGTGTTGTTCAGGTCGAAGGTAATGGGCGTCAGAATCACCGCACCTATTATGGCGGCCATTTCACAGGCAAAGTATAGAGTGCAGCTTGCTATGCACCATATACACTTAGACAGCCACCATTTCACACGCGATGTGCGTAGGAAAACTTGCTGACCTTGTACACTGATACCTTGCGCAGGATATGCTGCTGTTATATACAGGCAAAAGCCGCACACAATCAGCCATTCGATGGGGATCGACACTTTTTCTTCCATAGAGCCGTGCTGCATGATGGCCATGCCGCGAAATAGACACAGCATATAGTCACCAATTGAGCCCCGGCTTGAAATGGATTCCACATGGCAGTAGAATTGCACAGAGCGGTATACTGCGAATAAGCGCATGGAAAAGAGAAGCGTGGCAATCAGATAGTTTCTCCTTTGCAATCCCTGCCGCAGATCATAGCGCAGCAGCCTATAAAACCTCATGTCTGTATTTCCTATATATCCCCGTAAGAACAGATACGAATGTCAAAAGAATAAGTTCCACAAGTATGATCCATGTGGGACTTGGATTTGTGCTTGCCAAATTGCACAGCCTTAAAGGCGAGAGCTCTATATACCAGTTCATTGCGTCGGCAAGCATGGGGGTAATGAAATCAAGTAATAGGAACAGCAGAAGTGGAGTTGTTATCACAAAGAATCGATGTTTTACCTTATGCCCGACGATAATGCACAGACTGGCCGCAACGCCGCCCCAGAAAAACTCAATAACGCACCAGATGATTGCATGCAGCCAAGGGTGGGTATAGTATAGCTTCGCCAAAAAGGCTGTGCCTGAACAGAATCCTGTAATAGGTAGCGCAACCCGAGGAATACAGGCGGGACATACCATCGCGGATGCAAACAGATCCGCAGTTACCGGCAATGCAATAGCAATGCCGCCACTGACAAATACAGCCGCCATTTTGGCCGTTAGGTATTGAGAATACGGAACCCTAGTAAGAATAATATTTGTCATACGAGATCTGTGGTCCTCATACAATGACCACCCATAAGGCATAGCGGCCAGAAATGGCCAAACGGCATAGAAGACTACAGCCCCGATGGTGACTCCGTTGACACCAATCCAATTGACAAATAAGTTGCACCCATCATATCCGCCAGGGGAATGTGCATAGGATGCGCCTAAGTCACTGACGGTAATCGCAGTCTGAACCAAATCAGCTATGACAAGAATAAAACCGATCAGCAATGCACTGCGCATCATTTTGTTGTGAAATGCTTTCCACATTTCGGTTCTAATACAGTTCCCCATTATGTTATTCCTCCGCTTTTTTTTCATAAATACACCCCCTTTCTCAATTCTTCTAAGCATTAGAACGGAGAAAGGGGGTGCTTTTTGGACACTAAAATTACATGATTTTATTATTTTGTAGGAATCGACAAAATAAGGGATTGCGCTATGTGCACTATGTCCTCGTTGCTGATATTTCCCTGTATATTAAACACAATCTGATTCGCTTCGTCCACCCATATTAAAGCTTTTTCTGGCGAAGCTTCATTGCCGATGTATAAATCTGCCGGAAGTCCGTTAATATCAACTTTGACTACTTCGCTATACTCCTGTGCTGTTGTGCTCATGCTGGTATGCTGCATCAAGGTATATTCAACAGAAAACATTTTTTCTCCGGTATCGTTGGCATATATGCGAAGACAATAATCACTATCTTGATAGTTATCTACCAGCGAAAATCCGTCCGGTATCCACGACGGCTCATAACAGATGTGATCTATTTCATTATCTTCGCTATTGAAAAGATAGATCGTTATGCTCTCGTAGATTTCTTTTATCCATTGGAAGGCGCGCTCTCTTGCCTGTATATCAACTGTCAGCCATGTGCTGACAGACAGAATCGTCACAATTAATATTACCGCAGCCCGCTGCCATATTTTATGCGCAACAACCCTACGCTTGCTTTTTTTTCGTAATATCTCCATGCTATGTTCAAAATCATCGGAAAATACATGTTCGCATTCACTGGGAGACGGGAATGAAGTAAGCATGGACTCTGCTACACGCTTTGCCGCGTTGGCCAGTTCCTGTTCTGACCATGCAATGTTTGACATTTTACGCATCTCCTTTCAAATGTTTTTGCAAAGCGGCCTTGGCTCTCCAAAGCTGCTTTTGTGCGGTATCCTTTTTTATATGCAGCATAGATGATATTTCTCGTACAGAGTATCCATTATAATAGCGCAGCAATAGGATATCACGATAGGCAGCCGGTAATCGTGCCATAGCATCGGCCAAACCATGATCACCAGGCAATGGGATTTCGATGCCATAGGTACTCTCCCAAAATTCCATATCTACCAGTTTTGATCGGCTGCGAATGATATCTATTGCTTTCCGTTCTGTAATAATAACGATATAAGCTCTGGTTTTTGGACATTTGACATCCGATATTTTTTTCAGATTCTCAATAAGGGATAGAAACGCCTGATGTACTGCATCCTCGGCATCAAATTCATTCTTCAGAATTTTCATGGCAACATGGAACATCAAGCCCTTGTACATTATGTAAAGCTGTTCAAACTTGGATTTATCTTCGTCGCTTTCTATCATCTGTAAGTAGATAATCAACGAAATTCCCTCCTACAATAATGATGTCATTATATGTCGTTAATTATATCATCACACGATGTAGAAGACAAGAAGCAGCTTGCCGCCAGGCACCGGGAGCTGAGCAAGGTGAAGAATCGTATTGCTGAGATTGACACATTGCTCTAGAAAAACTACGAAGGTAACGATAGAGGGAAGTTGACTGACGAGCAGCGCTATGCCGCATCCCAGTCCTACGAAGATGGGGAAAAGCTGAAAGCTGCCGCACCAGAGGCCTCTATTTGGAAATCGAAACAGATAAGACCGAGAGCTTGCAGAGTTTCATTCAGAAGGTCAAGAGAATCACAGAGCTGAAAACCTTGACCCCGGAACTGACTCACGAGTTTGTGGACAGGATCGTAATGTATGCGCCTATGTGCATTAACAGCAAGCAAGTGTAGCTTATGTACATCCACAATAGCGGCGTAGACTTCTTCCGCAAGTTGACACACCCAAGAGGCGATGGAAGAAGCCCACCAGCAGCGCCTTACCGAGTGCAGCCAAGGGAAAACGGCGTAACCGCAAGGGATACACCGTCTTCCGAAAACTTATTAAACTAAGATACAAGAGCCGCTCAGGGGCCCCCTCCCTACGGAGGGTGCCCTGATGGTGTCCTGTTCTTTTTAGCGCTTCGTTCTATTGTTCCACTAACGCACGGATTTCCGGCCGATTCCGAAGGTACGCCCGCGCCTTTGATATCCATGCACAGACCAGTTTAGCAGAGACACCCAAGGCGTCTCCAATTTCCCTGCTCGATGTTCCAGTAGCCATTTGCTGCATGGCCGCGATGCCCTTTACCACACAGGGAGATGCTTCCTGTTTTGCGCGTTCCAGCGCATTTTGCATATCTATCTGCTGCATCAAGGTGTCTGCAGTCATTTCCCTTTTATCCTGTGCAAGCGGCACTAAATCGCAGGAAGATTCATGAGCCTGCCGCCGAGTAATGTAAATCAATGCGTCACAGATCTCATTCCATATCAAGCGATAGGCATAGGTAGAGAAGGTCCCGCCTTTATCTGTTGCTGCAGCTTTACAGAGGCCGATGCAGCCAATCTGGAAAATATCGTCATAGGTGTAAAAGCCCAACTGATACGGGCCGTGAACTTTATCGTTGATCACTTTCTGGACCAGCCGAATATTCTGCTCCACTTTCTTTTGCTGTTCTGCTGTCAGGGTCATGACGCCAGTGCGCCTCCTTTCTGTGTATAATATCGCCCCCGCGTTTTGGCTTTCTGCCGTTCTAAGAGCTTTCTGCTTTCTTCGATCACCTGCTTACAGTAATACTCGCCAAGATACCCAATGTGCGCTTCGGAAAGCGGCGCCACAATCAGGTCGGCCAGCCACTGGTATGCATCCTGCTTACTCATATAACCGGATTCATAAAGCTGGTCAAAGTAATGGTGCGCTGTACGGCGCAATGTACGCAGCTCGTGATTGGCCATACTTCCTACCGGAATATTGGTACCGGTGTGAACCCGAACATAGGCATCGCACTCTGGATAGTGCGAACACACATATAGCATCGTTCCTCTCGAATTATCGCGATAGATTCCGTCTGCGCTCCGATAAATAACCGGACTGCCGCAATACGGGCATCGCATACTGCTTCGGTTAAACCCCTTTCGTTTTTTCTTTTTATTCATAAATTAACCTCCGAGTTCTTAAAGGAAAAGCCGGAAGGTTGCTAAGCGCATACAAAGTCTGTTGGAAAACGTATCTCCCCAACACTCAACCTGTAAGCATCCAAGCAGCCTTCCGGCTATCATATTCAATTGCCTGCGTTGTTGTGGACTTGCTCAGTGCGCAAATCCGTAACGATTCCTTGCCTCATCCCCGAGGCGAAGTCTGACGCCGTACCATAGACGTATCGAGAGCCTGAACGCAAGCTCCTGCCACGCCTATAGTATATCAGAACGGCATGCAAAAGTCAAGCCTTTGCGGAATATTTATATCATATCACGCAATCAATATTCCCATAAGTTTTGTGTTTTCTCCAAACTGAAATGGAATCGTTATTCCTCGTCTTCCTCATCATCCGGCGCCTCATTTTCACGCTTTTTCTTGAGAACCTGCATGACGATCAGAGTGCCGATTGCAATGACCATACCTCCTGCAAAAAGGATGATATGCAGTGTCGGAATGGCGGATTCGGCTTTTTCATTTGACTCAGAGTTTTGCTCTGTTGTGGCAGGAGCTTGCGTCCGGTCTGTTGAGTCCGCCGTATCCTCCGGCTCCGGAATCGAAGTTGAGGAATTCATACAGGTCAGAATGTACCGGGAGCTGCCGCCGATCTCAAGGCGGAGCACGCCATCCGTTCCGACCTTGACGGCGCCGGGGTAAACCCCGGCGTCCGTCTTGAGCTGGAACTCTACACCCGACCATGCTGTGCCAAGCTGGATCTCCAGCTGCTCTGCTTTTACCACCTGCAGTTCGCTGCCGTCCGTGCCTTGCTGCACTGCATAGACCGGTGTGACCGGAACGCAGAGAATGCAAAGCAGCGACAGGATCAGCAGAATGCCTTTTGTCAGTTTTGCTTTCATTGCCTTACCTCCCTTTTCAGTCTGCAAGATGCTTCTTCTTGCGGGAATAAAGAATGGTACCAATCAGGACGCCAAGACTTGCGAGCATCAGACCCAACCACAGAGCCATATGAGAATTGTCACCGGTCTTCGGGCTGTCCGGATGATCGGTCGTGACCTTATCGTTATGGACATTGACCGTCAGCGTTTCATCAGCGGCCAGCTCGATCTCAAAAGGATCCGGGCGTTTATATCCGGCGCTGGCGCTGTCCTCAACCTCCGTCACGGTATATTTGCCGATGCGCAGGTGTTCAATGAAGATCTCACCGTTTGCGTCGGTCGTGAAAACTTCATCGTAATTCTCACCCGTGATACGGAAGCTGAAGCCTTCCACACGGTCGTCCGAGGAGGCCTTCACGATCTTCAGACTGCCGACCATATGAGCGTTGATGAAGCCGATGCCGACCTGATTCTCTACTTTCACCATCTCGCCATCAGTTACGATTTCAAAATAGTAGTATCCGTTGTCCTTGACATAGTTTACAGGTGCCTGCTTTTCATAGAGGAAGTATCCGCCGTAGCGCAGCTCAGCGAGTTCATACAAACCGGGTTCACACTCCGAAAGGGTGCCAACCAATTCGTCCGCATCCGGATCGAACTGCCTGTTTCCGTTTACGTCACGGTACACCTCAAACACAGCGCCGGTAAGCAAATGGTCGGGATAATCCTTATCGACCTTGGTCGTATGGACTGCGCCATAGATATGGCGGTTCTCAGCCTTGAACTCGATTATGGCACCATCCGTAGTAATGTCGACAGGGAACTCCGTCTTGTTGAGAACGAAGCCCTCGGCGGGCTGCAGCTCGCGCACGATCCATTTCCCGAATCGCACATTCTTAAAGGTGAAGATACCGTCTGCATCCGACACCGCCGTCAGAACGGCGTTTTCCTCTGTGAATTCCGTATCATCCTCCGTAAAAAGGCCAAACAGCGCACCCACAACCGACTTTCCGTCTTCGTCGACCTTATAGCCTTTGATGTCACCGCGAATGAATTTGTTCTCGACGGTAATGAAAACGGTTTTGCCGTCCTCGGTGATTTCTACCTCGATCGGCATTTCATTGAGCACATACCCGGTCGTCGGCTTCAGCTCACGGATGATCCATTTCCCGTACCGGATATCTTCAAAGCGGAATTTACCGTTGCTGTCAGACTCGCTTACACGCACGGCAGTTTCCTCGGTAAACTCCGTTTCACCTTCACGGAACAAACCGAATACCGCACCGGCGATCACATTGCCGTCCTCGTCGAGCTTGGTACCCTCAATATTGCCGCGGATATAACGGTTCTCCAGCTGGAAGCTCACCACATCGCCGTCTTCAGACACTGTAACCGGATACGCCTTCTCATTGAGGACAAAGCCCTTGGCCGGCTGGATCTCACGAACGACCCAGGTTCCGAAGGGCACCTTTTCAAATTTGAAGGTGCCGTCCTGTGCGCTTTCCGCCGTTAAATACGCATTTTCAGCCGTATACTCATTTTCATCATTGCGGAACAGGCCGAAAATCGCACCGGCGATCACATGTCCATCCTCATCGACCTTGCGGCCGGAAATCATACCGTACTTGAGGTCGTTTTTGATCGGATCACCGCCGTTGACAGAAATCTCAACCATATGAGTTTCCTGCGAGCCGTAGGAAAACTCGAATTCATAATGGGTGTCGTCCAGGATGTAGTGCTCGTCCGTACTGCGTTCCTGCAGGTAATAGCTGCCCAGCGGTAGGTCGGCACTGACCGTCGCCATGCCGTTATCATCAAAGGTCACGATCTCAATGAGCCCACCTGCCGGAATGACGGTCCCGTCATCGGCAACCAGGTCAGTCTTGGCATACAGACCGAAGATGATGTTTTTCAGCTCGCCGTTCATACCGATGCCGAACAGCTCGTTCTGCTCCAGCACCTTGCTCAAGGAAATTTTGACCTTTTGACGCTCGTTATAGAGATTACCGGCGGTTTCCGTAATGGCGACCTCCTGACCGGCGTAAGTCAGCTCCACCGTCTGAATCGTGCCGTTCAAAACCATCCCGTGCGGCGCGGTGATCTCCCGGATCTCATATTTTCCGAGATACAGCTCCTTGCTCGATGCCACGCCGTCAGACTCAGTCGTGATCGTATCCACGATCTCGCCCTTTGCGTAATGCATGACGCCGTCAAGCGTATAAATATCTTCTGCGGCACGGATCTCAAACACTGCGCCGGGCAGACTCTTGACCGCATAGACCGGTTTATAGATCCCGTCCGCTTCCGTGACCGTCCAGAATACTTCGCCAGTCTTAAAGAAACGGATGATACCTTTCTGCGGCATGTTGGAACGGGTGACTTCGATCAATGTGATGCCTCCGTCCTCGGTCGCCGAGTCTGCGGTCACATCAAAATAGACTGGATCGGAGTTCAATACATAGCCATACGGGGCCTTGACTTCCACAATGGAGTAGCCCTTCCCGAACGGAAGCACTTCCGGAGTGATCAGATAGCCTTCCTCGTTGGTGTAGAAGGTATCGATCACCGTCAGTTCCGGATAGGTATACTGCATGGTAACTCTGGTACCGTCCGGGTTATAAATCTGGAACGCCGCGCCTGCATACGGGATACTCAGACCGGATTCTGCATCTGTCTTTTGGATCTTGAGATATCCGGTAAAGGGCGCATTGTTGAGCAGATACTGATAGCAGCATCCGTCTTTATCAATAAAAACATCGAAGGGCGCTGCCAGATCAAAGCCCTCCGTACCTTTCGTCTGTCTGACGGTATAGACACCGTAAGGAAGCTGCTTCGTCCCGGCATATCCATGCTCGTCGGTAATCAGGTAGTCCCGTTCCGTGTCCCGTGCATTCTCATAGGAACCGGCGGTCTTCAGGAATACCTCAAATTCCGCCCCGGCCTCAACCGTCTCCAGACCGGTGCTGCCGTCATCCATGTGTTTGATGAGATACAGGCTGCCGAAGATGATGCCCTCATAGACATCCAACTCTTCTGTGTTCTTCTCCAGCGTATACTGTCCGGGCGTCACGCCGAGCCAATAGACGGTCTCATCTAAAAGATAGCCTTCCGAGGGCGTGATCTCACGAATGTTCCAGCCCTCGCCGCAGGGATAGTAGTCGGTCAGGAAATACCCGTTTTTATCCGTCACATAGGTGTCCGCGAGTTCATCATAACGATAAACACCGTAAACAGCTCCGGCGAGTGTGGCATTGCCTTGGGTTTCTCCGTAAGGATAGCCGAGTTTCTCCACAATGCTGTCTGAGTCGAGCGAGAGCATCTTTGTGGTTCCATGCTCACTATTGCCGCGAAGAGAGGCATCGACCTTGAGGACATCGGCACGCCATTTCTTGAGGATATTATCAAATCGGCGCTCGGTCACTCTATTCCACTCGACCGAAATGTTCTGCACCTCCGGGATCACATATCGCTCTGGGGTGTTCTCTTCGGAAAGCGTGTAATCCGTACCAATCGGGACACGCTCAAACACAGCTGTGCCGGCCGCATTGGTTGCAACGGTCATATCCACACGCTCACCGTATTCGGAGATGCCGGTCAGGCGGAAAGTCAACCCCTCCACCAAGCCGTCTTCGGCGGTTTTACGGACTTTGACCATACCGTACTGGCGCAGGTTGGCAATGTCCAGGGTGATAAGCGGACTGTTATCGTCGATCGTCACTTTCCACTGCGCATCGCCGTCCGGCTGGTAATTGACTGGAACCTTGGTCTCTTTCACAATATAAACGCCATAGATGATCTCACCGGACTTGGCATAGCCGTTTTTGTCTGTAGGTCCGATCACGGCGATTTCTTCACCGTCCAGATCATAGACAGTGAATTCCGCTCCGCTGAGGTCCATTCCGGATTCGGCGTCGGATTTCAGAACTTCAATATGCCCCTTTTTGAGCCGGTTATAGGCATTGACCGTTGCCAGGCTGCCATGTGCGGTATCAATGGTGACCTTCCATTCCGTCTGACCGTCCGGCTCATAGTTAAACGGGAAGGTTGTCTCGACCACTCGGTAGGAGCCGTAAGGAATATCTGTGGATTTGGCATATCCACGATCATTGGTCGGCCCGATGGTCGTTACCTTTGCGCCAGACATATCGTAGACCGTGAAGATGGCCCCCTTGAGCGCCTCATTGGTACCGGACGATTTTTTATAGACCTCAATATTGCCCTTTTTCAGCTCATTGACGGCTTGGATCGTTACCACGCCGTTATTGGAAGCGCTGACTGTGCGGGTCCACTCCTTGGTTCCCGAATAGGTGTAGTCTGTCGGAAAAACCGTTTCCACGATCCTGTAGGTGCCAAACGGCAGCCGCTCTTTGGTGCAGGCGTAGCCGCGGCTGTCGGTAGGACCGATGGCATATTCTGTTCCGGTCGAGGTATTGGTGGCAATAAAATAGGCGCCGCTCAGTGCTGCGCCCTTCGGATCCTTTTTATAAACTTCGATTTTGCCGGCTGCCTCTACGAATTCCGGAGTAACGACCTGTACGACGGCTTCAGGGTAATCACCCTTAGACATGCCGACGATTGAGCTGATTTCCGGTCCTCTATCGTTACCGACATGAAAAACAAAGTGGGTTCCGTTGTAATAACCGGCGTACACGGCAACATGGGCGATGTCCCCGGTCGGAATGTGTTTGAAAATGATGAGGGACCCGATCGGGATATCCTCACTGGGGATAAAATTGTTGCCGTTCGCATTCTGACTGAAGCTGATGCGGCGTGCCGTACCGGCACTGACCCAAGCATTCGCAGCGGCGTTATATGCCGTTGCGGTACGCAGATTGTATGGGCGGGTTGCACTGCTGGTGTCAATGCCCGCAATGTTCGGCAGATAGTTGTAGTACACATACGAAACAAAAGAGGCACAGCAAAGGCCGCTGCTCTCGAATCCGGCGATATCCGGTGCGAGCCCGGTTGCCGTACCGCTTTTTGCAACGGTTTCCGTGCCGTACTTATTCAGCCCGTAGGAGATTTTCGAGAGATAGGCGGTTGCGCCGCCGCTGTACTTTTTGAAAATTGTTCCGTCATCTCGTTGCGCCTGTACCTTATAGCCGGTGTACTCCAGCGCGTCGAGGAAAACATTGTCCAGCATCTCTGCCGGAATGTCAGATGCCGGTGCCGCAAAAACGCTTGTCGGCATCATCGAGATGAGCATCAGCACTGCCAAAAGCATTGACAGGATGCGTGAGGTGAATTTCTTGTTCATCTTGGTATCTTCCTTTCTTGATTTGGATATGAAAAGAGCCCCACCGTTTTGGGTGAGGCTGCAATTCCTTGATGGTTCTTAAAGATTGTCCGTGTTTTCGGCAGCAACTGCGATGTCGCAGTACCACATACCGCTTTCATAAGTTACGCCAACGGCAATATAGCCATACTCGGCCGAGCCGATATAGCACCAGTGCTCCGCACTGTTTCTGACCAAGGTCGCAAGCCGATAGGCAACTTCGTCCACCGTACCGACATAACCGGCCTTTGCAATGGCTTCGTTGGCATTTGCACGGTAGTACGGCTCGCCGCTGCCGCCGTAGACGCTCGGGTCCACATACTCGCCATACTGAAGCGCTGTCGCCGCTGCACGCTCATCGTTTGTATCATGCGCAAAATTGCGGATGAGTTGTCGGCTTCGATACTCAGCATAGCTCGTAAGACCCGGCAGTTTGACTGCGGAAGATGTGCGGAAGCTGTTGATGTACTCCAGCACCTTATCAGCAACCGCCCGTGTGTCCTCGGCCCCGGCATACGCTTTCGCGGATTCCGAAGGCGGTTCGGCAGGCTTTGTTTCCGGCTCGGTCTGAGGGGGAGTCGTAGACTCAGGGGCCTTCTCGCTTTCCGGTTCGGTAGTCGACATGGGATCCGCCGGCTTGGCAGGGGCTGTCGTCTCACTTTCGGTTGGGTCTGATGTGACGGTCGTATCCTGAGATGTCTGGCTCTCCTCCAGGGAACTCTCCGATTCAGTCTGGTGAGCAGAGGACTCATTGGCAATTGCTGAGCCCGGGATCCCAGAAGGTACGGAACTATCAGCCGAGTCTGTGGTATGACAGGCGGCAAGTGTCAGGCAGAATGCCAATGCGCAGGATAGAATCAAAAGCTTTTTCATGATGCATACTCCCGGTTCGTGTTTTTACCATCATTACACGGACGAGTCTGGGATTTTACAACTCAGCACGCAAGCTTATAAAAGCCGCGGTCCGCTTCGTCGACGCACCGGTCGAGGATCTCGTAAAATCGCTTGGCATCCAACTCGGTATCCAGCCAGTGTGTGGCACGGTAGGAATAGCAGCCGACTTCGTCGTTGATCGCATGGCTTCCGAGCACGCTTCTCAGATTCAGATCGTTTGCGATCCGACACTGCTTTGCGGTACCCGGTTGGGTAAGCGCCTTGGCGAGACAAACCACCATCAGCGGGTGCAGCTCGGAAAAAGAGATCTGCAGGTAATAATCCCGATACCGGCCCATGATCGAAGTTTCATCCTGACTGTCGATCGGCAGCTCTGTCAGAAGCATCTGACGGGTATGTTCGACGATCTCTTTTCTGCGATGCTGTTCTTTCTGACTCAGATTACAATGTAGCATAAAATCTCCTTTCTTTTTCATCAGTGCGGCATGGCAATGTGGGTGATGGCACCCCAGATCCGGTTGGTCTCGTGGTTGATCCCGAGAATCCGGACGGTGACTCTGGCGCCTCTCGGCGGGCGTCCCCGTTTTGGGTAACTGCACAGACAGTCAATGCCGCCGTCCAACGCCACAAACACGCCGTTTGTATCCACCATACTGACAGTACCAACATAACGGTTGCCAACGGAATATCTGCGCAGGGCTTTCTCATATGGGTTTTCTCCCGCCTGTTTCACGGAGGCGGAAACCCTGACATGGTCACGGTCGCTGCGATCCACATCCAAGACCTTGATGAGGATGCGCTGGCCGGGCTGGAAGTGGGCCGCCGCGTCCATCCAGCGTTGGTAGCTCAGTTCCTTGAGGGGAATGTAGCTCTCCACGCCAAACAGGTCGATGAAGATTCCTGCACGGATGGCAGAGACAACTCTGGCTTCCGCGCAAATACCGGCATAGATGCGGTTGTTGCCGTCCCGGTCTGTGCCGAAATACATTTCTTTTCTTCTGGCACGCATAGCCTCAAGACGGCTCGCCGCTGCAATACCGGATTTGGGATCGATGCCTTTGACAATATAGTCGACTTCGGCACCGAGGCGCTTAGTCAGCATGTAATGAAGTACCTCGTCCGGGTCACGCCCGCGATAGTCCTCGGGCGGTTCGACTGCCTCAGCGGCAGGAATGATGACTTTGAACTCACCGTGATACAGGACTGCGAAGGCATGACGGGGGTTATCCGCCGACTGTTCCACACCCTGGATCGTCCCGGTCAGGATACGGCCGCTTCGCTGCGACTCGATGAGATCGAGCAGATCGTTTTTGGCCTTATCCGCCTCCGTTTCGACCGTCGGACGATCGTCAATGGACAGTACCGACACGCTCGGTTTGGTGTAATTGCGTTTTCTCTTGGGTTTTGGCGCCGCATCGACGCCGTCTTCCTTGGCATTCGGTGCAGTTTCAGGTTCTGTGTCAGACTGGGACGGTTCCGGCTCCGCCTTCTTGAGCCTGCGGGGCTTTTTTACCTCGGTCTGGGATTCCGTCAGTTCGTTGAGAGCTCCGTCCGGAATTCCGGCCGAAGGGTCGTCTGCTTCCGCCGAATCTGTTTCAGTCTGGGAGAGCGAAGTATCACAGGTGTCATCCGGTGCCCCTTCGGCAGGTGATGCTGCGATATTCTCCTCGGTCTGGGATTCCTGCGCCTCCAAAGGAGTCGTCATCTCCTCGGGAAGCTCTGCTTTCTTTTTGGTTGGCATAGATTGTCCTCCTTTATTTGTTAAAATTCACTCGGCGGTTGTGCCGAGCTGTATAAGCTTTTTCTGCGCGCCGCTTTCCTGGGCGGCGTCGGTTTGGTGTCAGACCGGATCGGCTCAGGAATCATCGTATCGGATGCCGGCTTATAATCATAAACCGATGCCTTTACGATCTGCTTTGCCATCGGGTGCTTTGTGAAATCCAGTTTGTTCAGCTTCAAAATGTTATGCCCGCGTATGATGCAGAGCAGTTCCTCATTGGGAAGCCGTAAAACCTCATCCGGTGTGAGCAGCCGTCTGCGCCCCTGCCCCTCGGTATGACGGTACTGGGGAATGACCTGCGCCACTGCGATAGTCTGACGGACCGTCATGGTGGAATTGACCTGCACCGACATATCACCGGATCGAGCTGAGATATACTCGGCGGTCACATCATCGGTGCAACCGAGCATCAGCTGGATGTCACAGTTGCCGATAATTTCAGCCCATAGATTTTTGGGATACCGGTTCTGCAGCTGACCGAGGCTCTGCACGGCCAGCATGACTCGAATATCTCTCGACCGCACAACAGAAAGGGATCTGGCAAAGTCGGATCCATCTTCTGCGCCTCCAATGCGCCCCACATTGTTAAACTCATCCAGTATCAGATTGACAGGCACATCGCAGCGGCCGTTCGGACGACCGTCGGCATATCGAGTCAGTTTGATGAACATGAATGAGAAAAAGAGCGATGACAGGAACGCCATCGTAGCGTCCTGATCGCTCAGCACAATGTAATAGATGCACTTGTTTCTGCCAGGCGCCGTCAGGTCAATGTCAGACCGACTCGTGATTCGCTGTACTGCTTGGTTCTGAAGCACTTGAAGGCGTGTACCCAAACCCAGTATGATGCCGGAACGCACCGTATCACTGGACTGGGCAAACAGATTAAATGGCGCCCGTGCCGGATGGTCAAGCGGAAGCTTGTCAAACATAGCGGTCAACTGCCGTTCACTGTTTTGCGTAAGCAGCTGATATACGGCGGACAGATGCTTCATATCGGGGCTTCGGGTCCGATCCTGGTCAATGAGCAAAATCAGCGCCTTCAAAAGATTGCCCTCGCCGTTGTCCCAGAAGTGGTCGCCCTTGCCTGAGCTGGTGTTGCCGATGATGACATTGGTCAGCACCTGCGCCATCAATGTGTCGCCGTTCAAGTCTGACATACAGTTCCACGAGTCGCTGTGCTCAGGGGATACGAGATTATAGATCTTCACATCGTAGCCCGCGTTTCGGAACATTTCCGAGGTATCGGCATAAAGCTCGCCCTTGCTGTCGGTCACAATCACAGACTCGCTGCGCCGCAGCGCCTGAAACAGCGCATTTCGGATAATCGCACGCGACTTCATGGTACCGGATGCGCCGAAAATGGCAATATGGCGGTTGAGTCTGGTGTCCTCCGGCATACAGACGGCTTTTCCGTTGTACTCGCCGAGGATCGTACCTTTGGCAGCGGGGACCGGGGATATTTCCAAAACTTCCTTCATTTCTTTTTCGTCCATCCAGGATGCCGTGCCGTAAATACCGGATTTGCTTCTGGCAAAGCCGCGAGGGTCATGCTGTTTCCCATCAAACTTATCGTGAAGCTTCACATAGGCGAAGATGGCGCCGGCGATCAGCAGGATCATCAGGATGCCTTTGATCCCGTTCCCGCTGAAAGCCGCCGGAAAACAAATCAGCGGGTTCCAGCTTACCGGCTTCATCGTGCTTTCACCGGAAACGCCGCCGCTGTCCATCCACGCTGCGTAGTTGCCGAGCAATTGGCCAAGCATACCGCCCAGATAAAATAGTCCGACGCATCCCAGTATGGCAGCGATGATAATGGATATCTTGCGGTTTTTATCGCTCAAATAAATTTCTCCTTTCCGGGTCGAGTTCTGCTTCCACAGCATCAAACCCAATCGTTTTTATTGTCACACGGCTTCCGAGATACTCCCGGATGAATGCCATCTGGTATGGATAACACAGCACCTCATAATTTCCACGCTGATTCTCGACGGCTTCCTTAAAGCGAACCAGCCTTGCGAGATCTCCATCCAGATGCGAGAACACATAGGCATCACCGATTTTTGCGTCATACTCAAACAGCCCGCGGTCATAGGTTCGCACCTCCGGGTCAAACAGAAGCTCCAAAAGCCGTTCTTTCCATTCGGGTACGGTCATAAGCCGCAGCTGGCGAATGCCATGCTCATCCATTGGGATGAAATACAGATTCCGGTAGATCGCATCAAACCGGAACTCGGGCCGCTTGGTTGTGTCGGACTCCAGCAGTGTCTTCAGTGCGACGCTCTCAGACTGACCAAATAAAATGGCGGCCGGTGTTGCATCGGTGCCGGCATTCAGGCGGCTGATCTCAATGATGCTGTGCAGTGTTTTGAACTCACCCTTGCCGCTCCATTTCATCACGGCGCTGCGCGTGTTATAAACGGCGTATGGGCGCTGCCCGAGATAGGCTGTTCCCACCATCCGGGTAAACATCGTTTTGTTCATCTCCGCTTCGCCGAGCTTCTTCAGTTCTTTGGCAAGATAAAAGCAGGGCGCATCGGGGATCCGTTTGGCGATGGTCCGGTTTTGAAGAATGGGAAGCATATACGGTCGGCATTCAATACCTGAGCGCATACACATAGCCACGGTTTCGGCAACACGGTGGTTTCTGTCCCGGTGTGCGGCGTTCCCAGGGAATTTGTGTTCCCAAAAGGCGTCCATGTAGTACCGGTAAGCGTTTGGGTGAAGCCAATCCAGTATAGGGAGAGCGCCCTTATAAAAGCGCACAGATCTGCTGTTACCCTTGCCGGTAACGGTAAGCAGGCGTGTGGTCAGTTCCGTTTCCGTCTGAGGGATGCGAAATGTTTCCGGTGTGGTGAGCTTATGAACCAGGGCTTTGTAAGCGCGTTCATTGCCGAGCAGGTAGAGCGAACGAATCGGATATTCACCGACGATGGAAAGCATTGTGATGAGCTGCCGGAGCTGACTGCCTGGGCGGAAGTATTGCATAGGCGCATCACCTCGCTTTGTAAGAAATTCCGACCACATGACTGCTCTCTTTGTCGGAATTTCCGCCGTGAAATCTGCCCCAAATCGCCGCTATACTGGGCGTTTTCGACTCCCAATTTCTTATGTAAGTTTTCCGGGGCGGAAAACGGCGGTTTTTACATAAGTTTTTCTCCTTAACAAAAGCGGACTTCATAGAGCTTTACCCCCTTATCCGGCAGCGTTTTCTCTTCGACCATCCACACGGGAAAGTCGTGTTTGGGAATCACATAGACTTCCGTGCGGTCCTCGCTTCCGGCAGCGCTGCAATAGTAATGCGAGTAAACTGCCGGGTGATCGTCGGGCAGAACATACAGCGCCAGAATATCCGTGACCATATTGGTTTCGATATTATCGTGATCACGCATGGCCCGTTCCGGGCGGCTTCTATCGTACACATGACGGTAGGCAAGCACGCAATCCCGAAAGCGGACCGGAGGCTTACCCTCAAAGAACTTCCGCATAGCCGGATAAAGATAAGACCTGATATAGTCCGCTGAGCCGGATGCTTTCTTCGGCAGCAGTGTCGGAATACGAATGGAAAACCATCCCTCGGCCGTAAATCCAACTTCAACAGGAATCGTATCGGATATGATCGCATCCGTTTGAGTTGTTGCCCCGACTGCTCCGGTGTAGGCCGGAAGGACACGGGTGAGAAGGACTGTCTGCTCGGACAGTTCCTCAAGCCGAAGCGCCCGGTTATAGCTTTCCGGGAGGTTTCCGTTTTCGTAAAACCAGCGGGCAGCAGCCTGTTCCTTCATGCGGGACAGCTTGGCTTCTACCTTACCGAGTGTCTTCATATAAGTTGTTTCACCCTTCATGCTCGGTCGCCTCCTCACTGTAAAAACGGACTTCCGGTTCGTCCTGGCCGCAAAAATCTACCGTAGCGAACAGACACGGCGCATTCGGCAGCCGTACAGTGCTCACCATACCGATCCGAGGCACCACAACGATATATTTCATATCTTCCTGGGGCTGAAGCAGCTTCAGCAGATTCTGCTCGCCGTCATAGAGCACCACGATCTCATAGCCGACATTTTCTTTCAGGAAAAATAGCTGCGACGGGTAGACCGCCGGATAATGCGCCATCGGTTCCACCTTGTCAATGAATCGGAGCAGCACCCATATTGCCAGGATCATCCGCTGATCCGGCTGGCACATCGGGTCAAGCCCGATATAATAACCACCGGAAACATCCGCAATGCGCATTTGCCTTTTCAGATTCCGCAGGATCTTTTCTGCCGTCTGCGGCGGCTTTTGCAGCATCTTTATGATTTGCGCACGGGGCAAGGCTCCGTATTGCGAGAGCCATTTGACCACATACTGTTCATCGGTCAACAGCACGATAACCACCTCCTTTTTGTACTCATTTGCGCCAAAATGCTTATTCCGTGCAAAATACGCACTGTTAATCCGCCTCCTGCTGCCGCTCCTTGAGAATGGCTTCCAGCTCGGCACGGTCGGTCGTGATCATTTCCTGTTCCTCTTTGGACGCCTTAATGATGACAGGCACCTTACTGTTGTTGGAACAGATCAGCGCCTCGCCGCGTTCAAAACGGGTAATGGAACGGATCTCGGTTTTCGTAAGCTTCAGCGTATCCCGGACAAACTCCGCTTCGTCCGGTTCCAGATTCAGAATGATCTTATTTTTGGAATTATTGATAATTGCCCGACCGTAGCGACCATCTTCCAATCCGAAGAAATCGGACAGGTCCTGCGTTGCGGAAATCGCCGCGCCGCCGAAGCCTCGGATGACCTTGAATATTTCCAGGCAGAACTCTGCCGCCATCCGATTGGAACCGGCACCGATCAGCTGCCAGATCTCGTCGATCATAATGGCCTTCTTTTTTGTGCGGTCGCTTTTGATCTTGTCCCAGACATAATCAAGGGCGATCATCATACCCACAGGCAGCAGCTTGCCCTTCAGCTCCGATAGGTCGAGAACGATATATTTATTGGACAGGTCCACATTCGTCTGTTGATTGAAGGACTGCGCCGAGCCGGTAACAAAGCGACTGACAATGACTGCAATACGCTTGGTCATTTCATTCTTTTGCAGTTCCTCATGCAGATCTCCGAGTATCGGCATGGTCTTCATCTTCGGCGGAACGGCATTGCGGTCCTCATAGACCGAATCGTTATCATGCGTGATACCGAACTTGCCGTAGGTACGGATCAGCGCCTCATCCAGCATCTGCTCCTCTTCGTTGGTCATGTCCGGAATTAGCAGTGAGAAGAAGATCATCAGCTGCTGAATTTTCTGCGCCAGAAGGGAGTCCATTTCGCTGTAATCCAGCTCGTCGATCAACTCCATCTCGGGGCTGATGGTGTGCCGGATCTCCATAATATTGATGCAGTGCGGTGAGCCCGGTGCAATTTTGATAAACTGACCGCCGATGCGGTTGCATGCTCGCCGGAACTCATGTCCCTTGATAGGAGCAATGATATAGCACTGAATGCCGCGCATACGCATACGCAGCGCCAGTAACTGCATGGTGAAGGTCTTTCCGGCGCCGCTGGTGCCGAGCAGGTTCAGATTGGCATTTTTATTTTTCTTCGTGTCAAACAGATCGACAATGCACAGCGAGTTGTTATGGCGGTTAATTCCGAGCAGCACGCCGGTATCGTCCGACATCTCGAAGGATGTGAACATATAGGTAGAGGCCGCACCGCTGGTCAGCACATTCCGCTTGGATTTCTTTTCAAGCTTCGGGGATATCTGCAGAAACGGCATCACCGTGCGCAGGGCGTCCTCCTGCTGAAAACTGCAGTCGCTGACATACATATCCATAGACTTGAGCATATCGGTCATCTGCTGCTTGCGCCACATCAGTTCTTCGTAGGTCCGTGCGGACACGGTCACGAACACCGACATATAAAAAAGGTCCTCGTTGTAATTGGCGATCCCTTGCTTGATGAAATATCCGGCCTGAATGGAACCGGTAAGCTCCTCATAGTCGGTCGAGGTGTCCTGCATACTTTTAAGCTTCGTGCGGTTCAGGCGGATGCGCTGGGCAACCTTGTCGATGGTCTTGCTGCGGTTTTCTCGTCTTAAAAACACATCGATGTCAATGCCTTCGCCGGCGTTGATGAGGGAGGACATCCATCCGGCGCGGACCTTATTCGGGTATCCGTTTCCTTTGATATACAGGAAGGAGTAGTAGAGCCCGTCCATAATGATATAATTGCGGTGCGTCAGGTCAATTCCGCGCGGCGCAATAAAATGCGCCATACGGATATGCGGGATTGGGTCGATCCCGATGACCTTGTTTTTCGCAGCCATCGTGTCTAAGACGATGCGGTCGACACGGGAATGAAACGGCTCCTCCACACAGGAACGGCGATTGAAAAACATATATAAAATCTCCGCCGTTGCTTCGTCGGGATCCTTCGGCTGAAGGATATTGTTGCCGCACTGCATGAAGTAAGCTCGGGCGTTCTGCTCGGCGGTCAGCAGCGTGCTGCAGATCTGCCCATAGTCGCTGTTTTCATTACGCCGCAGTTCTTCGTATCGAAAAATTAAAAAGAAGCGCCTCGTCAGCGCTTCACGGCTTCCCACATCCTTAATGAGTCGGATATATCCCTCGCTGAGCTTCTTACACTGCTCACTTTCCTCGGTTTCCGTTTCCTTTCGGAGCATAGCTATATGCTTATCGGAGTCAGCTTTGCGGGTGATACTCTTGAACTGCAGATGCACCGGCGAAATTTTCAGCCAGCTTGCAAAGGAGCAGATTATCTCATACTGTTCTTCCTCCGAGCGCAGCATAAAGTTGATAGGCTCAATTTCAAGGATTTTGATATACCGCCCGTCGGTCGTCTCAATAATGCCATGCTCCAGATTTTTGATCGGAATGAAATCCTGGGTAAAGCTCAGCTTTTCGGGCTTTCTTTTTCCTGCTTTTCTTTTTGCGGAGCTGTCTTTGGTCATATTTGTATCCCACCCTTCTCAAATGCAGTTTTCTTCTGTGCGCCAGATAGCAGATAATGTGACCTGCATACTGGAACAGCGAATCGCCGTCAATGCCCATAGCGGCGAGAATCCCGATTGGAATCAGCGTGACGGTCATCACAACGATGCGTATTGTGGTTGCCATCGGGATCAGCATCAACTCCGGATATCCGACGGCCAATATCAGGATCAGTGCCTCGACCGCATTCCGCGGTTCCAGCATTCCGCCGAATATCTTTCCGGAGTCGGTATAGTTTGCAGGAATGGCAAAGGTCGTATTAAATTCTTTTTCTTCCATGATTCCTCCGTTCTTTTTTATCCCGGTGTATCACCGAAATCTATGTTCTTCGGTCGGCGCAGCGCCAGCCCGGCCTCATAGCTCGGCGTATTGAAGATTACGCCCTCACCACCGGAGGAATGGACCCACATACGCTCGCCGTTTTCACCGTATCCGGCAAAAATAAGCACATGATTCCATCCGCCTCCGTCATCATCCATCAGGAATCCCAGATCACCGGGCAAAAGCTCTTCGGCGGTAATGGCATAGGATTCGTCCCACTGGCTCCATGAGGCGCCGTTCAAGCTGACGCCGACAGCCGTTTTATAGGTCCAATCCGAAAAGCCGGAGCAATCCAAGCCAAACGGGCGGATCGTGCCGGTCGTTGTGGAACCAGCGGCTGTGACGAGCTTCGGCGTATTCCATTCATCATTCCATCCGGCTGCCGATTTACCGCCCCAAAAGTATGGCACCTTTCCAACGAGGGACAGCCCGGTTTTGACGATGTGCTTCCGTGTTTCGCTGCAATTCTGACGGGCGAGGAAGGCAATCAGTTCTACATCGGTAAGCGGAACCGTGCTGCCGTTTCCGGCTGTTCCGTAGAGCGTTTTCTTCAGAGCCAAAGCCCGGGAGTGGATCACATCGCCGTATGTGGTTTCCAGACCGTTATAGGAGGCGTTTAGATCCAGCCCGAACGCCGTGGAAATTACCGTATTGTCAAAGGGATGAATGGTGCATTCCAGATATTTCACGGTTTTCTTTTCCGGCGTAAGCGTTTCCTTGCCCGTGTACTGATAATAGGTTGCCTTGCGTGTGCCTGTGATATTGCTGCCGCTGTATACGGGGAGCGTCAGGGTGACGGCTGAGTATGCATCCACCTCGATCTGTGTATCGGACGACAACTGCTGATCCTGCAAATAGTAGGTCGCTTCCGCCGTTTCATAGCGGTATTGCGGGACGCCGTTGATTACGCCTGTCTTGACCGTTTTCGTTACCACTGTTATCGTGACCGGTTTGTAGGTATAGTAAGTAACCGGCGTGATCACTTCATTTTCCCGTTCCACTGAGGTTACTGGAAACATTTTGGCTGTCACGCCGTCCAGCTTCTTTTGCATATCCTCCGGGTCGTTGCTGAGCTGTTCCACCGAAGTGGAATATGCCGACAAAATATAGGCGGTGTCGTACCCGGCCGAGCTCTGCGCATAATTGATCAGCGCATTCATTGAAAGCTCCCGGTCATAGCCTCCGTCTGAAATCAATCGTTCTACCTCAGCCATTGAAGCGTCGTACCCGGCCTGGACAATATCCGAAACCGTCTCGGAGAGATTTTCATAGATCTCCGTGATGGATACCGTCGGCTCATTGCCGTCGATACCGAGCGCTTTATTGATGATGATCCCGGGCAGCTCTACGATCATAACAATGAGGAAAACCACCGATAGGCACAAGCAGACCAGAATTTTAAACAGGGTATGCCGCATGGCCCATGCGGCGGAGATGATCGCACCCCAAGGACCACCGGCGGCTGTACCGGCTGCAATTTCTGCCACGGCTTTGCCGCCCTCCACACCGGCCTTTACGGTTGCCGCAGCGGCATTGGCTGCTGCTTCCGCTCCTTTTTTCGCCGCCTGCTTTGCGGCTTGTTTTCCGGCATTTTTGGCGGCTTTTGCCGCCTGACCGGCCGCTTGACCGATATTATCCGAACCGTCTCCCATTTGCTGCTTTTGCGGCTCTGCCATTCTTTCACCTCCGTATTCAAACTGCCAAAGGCAGGCTTGTTTTCTCTTTTATATAGGAAGACAGCCGAGCCGAATACATTGCTCCGATCCGGCTGTCCGCCGTTTATCGTCTCCGCCTTGGCGACTTGATCTCCGTTTGATCACGGGATTTTGGCTCACCATAACGGGACGGTGTGCTTTTGTACCGCACAGTTTCCGTAGAAACGGTGCGTACATTTTCGCCGTCATAGACCGGTTTTCCGTTCTCATAAACCGGCTTGCGTTCCACTGCAGCCTCGCCGTGTACTGCGTACCACTGGCTGCCGTGGACATCTTCATATACCTGATAGTCACCGCGGGGAGGTGCATACTGCGATGTATCATAGAACATCGTGCCGGATCCGTTTTCATGCCGGACCTCAAAATGCCCGTCCATACGACCGGATCCATCCACGCTTGTGACCGGCTGTTCATAGCCCGGCATAAAGCTTTGGAACTGTGCCCGATTATAGCCATCCGCCGCGTCGCCCGCCTCAAAGGGAGGCGTTTCTGCGTACTGCTGCATGGCGTACCACTCTACGCCGTTGGATGCCTGAATTGTGGAATGCGGTGCATCCGGCTCGTCATAATATGCACTGTTGTACCATCTGCTCACGCCGCCGTCCGAAGATGCCTCAATGACACCGTCTCCGACCGTTCTGAGCGTTGCACCATCCGCATCCGGGAATGCAGCTGCGACCTGCGCCGCCTCAGCGGAATTGCCGCTGAATACGGGTGCATCATAAAATGCTCCGGCTCCGGAACCGCTGGCCATCTGATACCACTGACTGCCGTCCGAGGCATTGACAATGGCATGCGGGCCGTCCGGCTTTTCAAACTGGGAAGCATTGAACATCTCGACAGCCGTTTCTTTCCCGTCGGCACCGATTGCCTTTGTGGAGATATGTCCGCCGGTGATCTGCGTATCCGAAAGATTAATGCCTTTCATATGCGGCATATAATTGCCGAGACTGCGGTTGGCAATGTCGCCGCCGATAGAACCGGACACATTCGGTGTTCTGGACGCTACGGAAGAGATGGATTCTCCGGTCAATGTGGCGCCGTTACGGGCTGCCATACCGCCGAAAGCCCGACCGACAAAGCCGATCGTTCCGCCGGCGCCCATTCTTGTGCCGCCGTCCACGACCGCATCACGGACATACGAATTGCCCTTGAAACGGTTGGCAAAGCCTGCAGCGAACCCTGTTGCTGCTGCGCCTGTCCCGGTTGCAGCACTGCCTCCGCGGAACACACTGCCGGCGCTTCTTGCGCCTCCGGCCACGCCGGTGATTACTCGTGCGGCCATCAGCAGTTCCATTCCCATACCGGAGCCGGTCTGGGCTACATTCAGTCCCATTGCCGCGAGATAGCTGTCAAACTTCTGTGCCGTTTTGAGGAACGCCACTGCACAGAACAGCCACAGGAACACATTGCCGTTGCCGTTGGACAAGGCACCGCCTGTGCCGATGTACTGGCCAACCGAGGTTGAAAAGCCACGCAGGAACCAGACATTCATCACAAGGAGCAATAGTTGCGACCCGACCATCCGGCACCACGACCGGAATACCGGCGTTGTTGCTTTGGATGCGCCCATAGAAAAGGCGAGAGGTGAGGTGTAGCACAGCACACCGACAACGATGTACCGTTCCACCGTTTCAAGCAGCAGCTTGAAATAGTTCCAGCCCAGCGCAATTTCCAGTATGGTGAGCAGCAGCAATCCGACCACCGAGATGGTGGCGATAAGACTGGTCAGCCCGTTTTGAAGGGCCTGCTCGATTCCGGCAAAGGTAAAGTCCTCCGCCGTCATCTGAATGTCCATGAGTGCCGTATACGGCGCTGTTGCGATTTTCAGCGTCAACAGGAAAATCGGCTTGGCATATCCGATCAGAAAGGCGAATAACGCACTTCTGCCAAGCAGTACCCACGGGTTTTCCGCCTCCGTTACAGGGCCTCCGAATACACGGAATAACTGCCAAACTGTGATCAAAAACAACAGAGCCCATGCGGTGTACTGCATTACGGTAAAGGCTTTAGACACAAACGGGAAGTATTCTTCCATTGCTGTCATATCCGTACCGAGCGCCTGAAGGAACAGCCCGGACACCGCATCCATCATGTCTGACACAACGCTGCTGATCCAGGTGACGATTCCTTCAAAAATCCAGTCAAGCATAGGTGTTCACCTCCTTTCCGCTTGAGCGGATCTTTTACGGGTTGTAGTTTCCGCCGCTGATAAGGGGCTGCAGATAGGCAACGATAAAGCCGAGAGAATTCAGAACGATCCAGGTGATCACGATCCTCTTGAGCCAGCTCGTCGCCTCGTCGACGGCTCGCTGATTGCGCGATATCATGCGTACCAGCAGGGCGATAGCGGCCACGGTGACTGCCACGATGGTGCTGATCGCCACAAGCTCTCCGTAGATATCCTTCATGATCATCGAAAAACGATCCCACATATCTGCGGCGAATACCGTCTGTGTCGAAACGAGCAGTGCCGCCACAACGCCCACAAGCGACCAGTATGCGGTTTTGATCTTTCCATCGCGCAGCCGAAGCTGTCTGTTCATGCTTTTGGCCCTCCTTTCTTCGGTATTGGGCAGCAAAAAACGCCGTCTCTCAAAGCTTTTCAGCTCAAGAAACGGCGTCGGTTTCGCCCGATCCCAGTTTGGGACGATATTATTTTAGCACATTTGCTTTCCCGTGTCATCGGCAATCGTGTGCCAACTTTTCGCCTTTTTATGGGCATATTCATTTCAGCCCTTCCAGAAGCGTCAGCATCTCCAGCCAAAAGTCCACATCCGGCGCAGCTGTCGCCCACAAGCGAATGGAAAGAACAGAAATGGCCTGCTGGCGATAGCGATAAAAGTTCCGCGACGACAGGTTTAGGCGATACAAAACCTCCTGATGGTTGAGCGCCTCCGGCGCTATGTAGGTTGTGTAGATGAGATTATACAGCCGTTCGCCGTTGTCCGGCTTTTTTCGGAGCACGGTCAGTGCCTCGTTGAGCCGATCCATCAACAGGCGGGATTTCTGCATACCCTGCATCCGGCTTTCGATCTTCTTGTTGCCCAGCGCCACCTCGACATCCACATCCTCGATCAGCTTGTCCACGCCTTCAAACGGCCGATCAAGCTCAGCAGCAACCGTCTCGGGGAAGCATTCCAGCATCCACACCAGCGTGCGATAGTGCTGGAGGAGCATCAGCGTGTTGTGATAGCAATTTTTCGTCTTTTCCTGTCTGGCAGCACGCTTTTGTGCGTCGTCGATTTGGCTGTCTCCCAAGATGCCTCGCTTTGTCAGAAGTGTGATAAAAGCGTCTGACTGCGCTTGTATTCGTTTTTCCTGCTGCTCATATTGCAGTTCATCCTGTTTGCTCATGGTAAAACATCTCCTTTGCGATTTTGGTGATATCCGTCGGCCTGCACGGTCCGCGGATTTTATTCGTTTCCTGTACCTTGAGCATGGAATACTCTTTACTCCGGCAGACATACTCACAATTCTTACAGTTCCAACACGGAGAAAAATACGCGCGTATTATACTGCCCGAAAGTGCAACGCGATTTTCTTCCACATTGCCAATCGACTTTTCCACGGCATTTCTGCTGTACCATGCGACCAGGCGGTTGATATGATCGTTGTCACTGCCTACCTTGTGCGTATTTGCACCCCAAATGCGTATTTCATCAAGAATACGCAGGATTTCTGTCTGCTTAGGCAAGGAAACCTCGGTATCCATCGGATACGATTTATTGAAAACGAGGCAGCCGTAAGAGCCGGGAAGACGGTACAGAGCAAAGGCATCCCCGTGCTTTTTGAAAAATCTCCATACCTTTGTCTTTTCCCAGCCCCAGCGCTGACCCAGTTTTTCCATAGTTAATATGGCGCCGTAATTGCCGTATTGAACAGCCGGCGCTATAAAAGAAAACGCATTGCCCGGTTCTTCTGATACTGTGTGGCACCAGAGGTCCAGCCATGCGTCTGCTTCATCAAATATATATCGCTCCTCGGCAAGTCGCTGCGTAATATTGCGGGGGAGGCAGAGAAACCCAAAACCGTCTGTGGCATACACGGTTCCGTTCATGCACTCCTCACCGGAGCATTTTACGACCCAATCCGTTAATTGATAGGTCAGCTTTTTGGTTTTGCTGTCCAGCGTGTATTTCAGATAACCGAGGGATGCCAGCTTATCCAGCATCTCTAAAGCCTGTGTGCGGCTTTTGATACCGAGAATACTCTTCAGCCCAACAATACCTCCGGACCACATTCCGGGGCTCACAGCGTTCTTATGGCCACAGTAGGAGGCATGTCCTTTGCGAAATGCAGCTCGGGCGGCGAGCCTTGCCCAGGCACCCATAATGCCTTTGCCGATTGGCAGGGTGTCCCTTCGCAGCTTTACCCATTCATACTTCATCAAGCATTTCAACATCAGCGCCTCCTTCCTTGGAATAATAAAAAAGACGACCTTTCCGCCGTCACATAGTATCAGTCTTCAATTCTTACGATCAGTCCGTTCAGCTTGATCAGCTTCACGCCCTTGAGATACCAGAACTCACCGAGTTCGATTCTCGTCGGGATCCACTCTCCGTCAAGCAGCACCTCCAACCGTTCTCCGCAGTGAAGGCCGCCGTAGTAATCCAGCGGCCCGAAGCGAATGTCCATCCGACCGATTACATCATCATAAATCAGTACACCTTGTTTTTTCATCCTTATTCTCCTTGTGAAATGGGAAAAGCCGAATGAGTTTCAGTGCTCATTCGGCTTTTCTGTGTGACAGGTTATTAAATATGTTGCTCGAATACATACTCCTTTCTAAATGTAATTGTTTGGACTAAATCATCATACTCGCGCCTAAATGCTTAAAGGCTTTCTGACTGAGTCCTATTATATCACTCTCATCGGCCCGGAAGTCCATGGCCGGGGACACCACGGCGTTGGCAAAGCCCGTGATGGGCACCAGGGTCCCGGCTCCGCCGAACCGGGCCAGCTTGTTATACAGGTTCAGCCCCGTGAACAGAGCCGACAGAAACACCAGACTGATGGAGGTGGCGGAGGCGGCGTCCTCCCGGGGCAGCAGCATCAGCCAGCCGGTCTGGATCAGCTGGCCCACCACGCAGATAGCCCCGCCGATGCCGAAGGCCAGGGCCATGTCCTTCAGCAGGGGAGACTTCTTCTGCATGCCCTTGACATAGGCCTGGTATTCCTGGGGTGACATATCCATGATTGCAGCACATCCTTTCGCCTATAGTCTGCCCGGCGGCGGGGCTTTTATCCCCGGCGGCGGCGCGAAACCGCCGCTTGACAAGGGGGGCGCAAGTTGCTATGCTGGTGAGGACAGCTTTCCATTTGCCGAAAGGAAGAGGTTCTTATGAAGAAAAAGACAAAACAGGCGGGTCCTGCCGCCTGGCTGCGGGAAAACAAGTGGACCTGCGCGGTGCTGGCGGCGGCCCTGGTGCTGCTGATCGTGGGGCGGCTACTGGCAGCCCCGGCCCGGGTGGAAGCCGGCCAGCCGGAGGAACGGGCGGACTATGAATCCGCCGTGGTAGAGCAGGTCCTGTCGGACTCCACGGAGAAGGACCCCGCCGCCGACAACGGGTACCGGGGAGAGCAGCTGCTGCTGGTTACCGTGAAGTCCGGGGACTATCAGGGCCAGCAGATGCAGGTATATAACTATGTGGGTCCCCTGTACGGCGGGCCCCTCCACGCCGGGGACCGGGCCACCATCCTGATCTCCAGCTATTCCGACGGCACCGTCAACGCCACGGTGTATGAATTCGACCGGCTGATCCCCCTGGCCATCGTGGTGGCGCTGTTCATCGCGGCGGCGGTGATCGTAGGCGGCCGCACCGGGGCCAAGTCGCTGGTGGCTCTGGCGGTGACGCTGATGTGCCTGTTCGGCGTGCTGCTGCCGGCGCTGATGAAGGGGGCCAATACCCTGCTGATGACCTTTATCGTGTGCGCCTATGTGGCGGTGGTGAGCCTGACCATTGTGGGCGGCGTGCAGAAAAAGAGCGTGTGCGCCATGCTGGGCGCCGTGGCGGGCACGGCCCTGGCCCTGCTGTTCGGGCTGCTGGCCCAGGCCCTGACCCGGGTGGACGGCCTGCGCATCGAGGACGTAGAGCCTTTGCTGCAGCTGCGCCAGACCGGCACACCCATCGGCCTGCGGGGCCTGCTGGTAGGCGGCATCATCATCAGCGCCCTGGGGGCGGTGATGGACGTGACCATGGGCATCGCCTCCTCCCTGGCGGAGGTCCACGCCGCCAATCCCCAGCTGTCCCGGCGGGAGCTGTTCCGCTCCGGTATGAACATCGGCCGGGACATGGTGGGCACCATGACCAACACCCTGATCCTGGCGTTTTTGGGCAGTGGGTTCACACTGATTCTGTACCTGTACTCCCTGGGGCTGTCCTTCCGCCAGCTGATGAGCTCGGCGTATGTGTCCATGGAGGTGGTCAGCGGCGTGGCCAGCAGCGTGGGCGTGATTTTGTCCATCCCGCTGACGGCCCTGATCACCGCCGCCGTCTTTACAAGAGAAAAGCAGCAAAGCTGAATATACGAAGGGCGCAGCCGGGCGGCTGCGCCCTTCGTATATTCATGCATATTCATAAGGATGATTAATGGCAGACAGAAGGAAAAATCAAGGGATATTCGGATTGTTTTTTGCGCTAAAGGGATATATAATGGTGAGAAATTTTCCGGAAAATTTCGAGGACGCCGTGAGTATCCGGTATTTTTTCGGGTTGCGCAGCCAGGCGCTCCTGCCAGGACCGGGGGACATGCGTCCCGGCGGGCAAAACGGACCGTGTGAATGTTTATCCAGGAGAAAAGATATGCGAGAAAACACATCCGTACACCGGCTTCTCCGGCGGGCGCTGTCCCTGTGCCTGGCGGTGGTGCTGACGGTGTCGCTGTGCGTCCCGGCCCTGGCCGCCAACGGCGACCAGGAGAACGGCGGCGTGGTGGGCGTTGCCCCCGACGCCCAGATCTTCTCCATGCAGGTGTTCGGCTGTATCTGACCTACACCGCCCAGGATTCCTCCGGCTTCCTGATCGGCGAGGACGATGTGGCAGCCGAGATCCACACTCAGGAGATCTCTCTGGATTCCTTCGACGAAAACGGGCAGCTGCGGATGAGCTTCCCCTTCGCCAATAAGGACGCCGTGTATGTGGACGAGAAGACCGGCGAGGTCTATGACAACAGCGCCTGGTGCCAGATCGTCCGGATCTAGGCCTATGACGCCGCCGGACACGTCACCACCTGCAACGCCCTGCTGTATGACACGGTGTACGGCCGGCAGATGTATGAGCAGAGCGGCTTCAAGGATGCCCGGTACTCCGACGGCACCATCCGGGGCGATATCCTGGAGCTGGATCCCCTGTGGAACCAGGAGGATGCAAAGCTCACCGACACCCGCTTCTTCATCACCGACGACATGCTGGATGAAAACGGCAGCCTCCACGTCCGGGCCACCCTGGACCGGGATGCCAACCTGGTGGTGTTCAGCGACAACGTGTACGCGCCCCAGGAGGGCAGCCGCCAGGTGGAGTTTGACATTGCCATCCGCAAGGGCCTGAACATCGTGTATCTGGAGACCCTCAGCACCGCCTTTGAGGAGAACGACTTCAGCAACACCTATAAGCTGTACTGTACTATCTGCCGGATACCGAGCCCTCTGCCCTGCGGTTTGACGACGAGCGCATCGCCGACGGAGCGGTGATCTATACCAACGAGGATGCGTTTACCGTCAGCGGCGACATCACCTCCCTGTACGGCAACGTGGGCCTGAAGATCAACGGCGATCTGCTGGTGTATCCCTCCGGGGACCTGAACGTGCTGGCCGAGCCCATCACCCAGGTGTTCTCCTATGGCGCGCAGCTGCAGGAGGGCGAGAACGTGGTGACGGTGGAGTTCACCGACGAGGCCACCGGCGCCTCCGCCACCGTGACCTTCACCGTGGTGAAGGATACCGCGGCCCCCGAGGCTCCCGTCATTGCCCAGGGCGGCGACGGAAATGTGACCCTGACCGCCGCCGAGGAGGACGTGACCCTGTACTACAGCTATGACGGCACGGAGTGGGTGCTGTACACCGGCCCCTTCGCCCCCACCGCCACTCCGGTGTATGCCAAGGCCGTGGACCGGGTGGGCAACGAAAGCGCCGTCAGCCGGCTGGCGGTGCAGGTGACCGCCTCCCAGCCGGTGCAGACCGGCGACGCCGCCCCCGTGGCGGTGTACACCGTCCTGCTGCTGACGGCGGCTGCCCTGGCGGCGGCCCCGATGCTGCGGCGCAGACGGGTGAAATAAGCCCATACGCTTCCTTCCTATAACGGGAAATCCCCCGGCTCCGACCGGGGGATTTCCCGCAAGACTGCCCCAAAAGGGCCCTGCCCTTTTGGGGCAGTCAAAAGCGTGCTGCGGCAGACTGCCGCAGCACGCTTTTTATAGCTCAGCCCTGGATGATCTTCTCCGGCTGCTTCAGGTCCCGGTCGATCTGCTTGCGGTAGCGGTCCTCCTCGCTGAACACGCAGCCGCAGTATTTCTGCATATAAAATCCCCGCTCCCGGGCCTCCTGCTGGCCCGCCCGGAACCCGGGCCGGAAATCCCGGTACAGAAACGCCACGCCATAGGCTTCGGCCGCCTCCTCCGCCGTCTGCCGCAGCAGCTCGTGGTTCTGGTAGGGGCTGACGAACAGGGTGCTGGTGAAGCTGCCGTACCCGTGCTCCGCCGCGTAGCGGGCGGTCTCCCACAGGCGGATGTGATAGCAGCAGCCGCACCGGTGGTCGATGTCGCCGCACACCGCCCGGCAGAAGTCCCGTAGGCCATAGTCCTCCCGGACGATGAGCTTCATGCCGATGGCGGGGGCATAGGCCATCAGCGTGTCCCGCCGGGCCTTGTACTCCTGATAGGGGTGGATATTGGGGTTGTACCAGAAGCTCACCGGTTCGATGCCCTCCTCCCGCAGCTGCCGGATGCAGGACACGGAGCACGGTGCGCAGCAGGTGTGCATCAATGTTTCCATGGCTTACTCCTTAAGCTTTTTCAGCATCCTCCGCAGCTTCTCCAGAGGCTGGGGCAAGGGGGCGGCGGACAGGAAGCGGTTGCGCACCTGCTGGAAGGGCTGCTGGGCAAAGGCGGCGAAAAAATCCTCCCGCTGAACGGAGGGGGCCGTGGGGGCCGCCAGCGCCCCGTTGCAGGACACCGCCTGCTCCAGTGTCAGCTTCTCCCGCTTCAGGGGCAGGGTGTCGAAATAGTGGGCGCCCTTGGCGCTGTTCACCAGCAGCAGGGAGATGCTGTATCGTGGCACCTCCGGGTGAAAGTCCCGGGGCGGCTGATACATACCCAGGGTCAGGTCCGCCGGGCGGTCGGTGCTGGCATAGGGGCACCGGTGGCACACCGGCCGCAGAAACAGCCGCTGCCGCAGGCCCCGGCCGAAGTCGGACTTGCCGAAGGGGGCGTCATACTGGGCCCCGCCGTCGAAGCGCACATGGAACCGCCGCTCCTTTTCCCCCGGCAGCTTGCCGCAGAAGCTCACGGCCACCGGCGGCTGCCGCTTGATATAGGCCATGGACCGCACCAGCTGGCTCCACACCCCCGGGGACGACACCCCGCTGCACACCACGTCGCAGGTCAGCAGCCGCTCCGGGTGCTCCCCCAGGAAGTGGTAAAGTCCGTCCACCTGACAGGGGGTGCCGGAAAACAGCACCCGCCGCCCCTGGTCCAGATAGTGCCGCACCCGGCGGAAGCTGTCGCCCAGGTCGCTCTGCACCGGCTTTGCCCCCCAGATCCGGGGCAGCTCCGCCTTGTCCTTCACGGCGATGTGCCGCACCTGCAGCTCCTCATCCAGGGCCGCGCCGAACACCACGCCGCCCTCGTCCAGGATGTACTCCGCCAGCAGGGAGAACACCCCGCCTGCGGTGGAGGCCTGCCGCACGGCGGCGTCCGGGTTCCAGGCGGCGAACACCGCCGGTTCCGGCCGGGGCTCCCGCTGCTTGCGCACCGGGCAGATATGGGCGCAGTGGCCGCACTGGATGCAGGCGTCGGTGACGGTGGGGTACAGGAAGCCCTCCCGGTCCGGCAGCATATGAATGGCCCCCTTGGGGCAGCCGCTGGCGCAGGCGCCGCAGCCGGTGCAGCTGCCGCGCTCCGGCAGCGGGGAAGCGGGATGATCCGTCACGTCCTCATCTCCTTTTCGCTCTTTTTGGCCATTTTACCACATAGGGCAGGAAAACACAAGAGCCGCGATGCCGCCGGACCTCCGCTTGTGCGGTCTTGCCAGTGCCGGAGTGAAGTCCTCCCGGCGCTTTTTCCACCGGTGTAGGTTTGTCAAACATATTGGACAGCGAACTCATTAGGCGAGAGCCAGCGGAGGGGTCTCATGGGCAAGTTGTTGGCGCGGCGGTTATGGACGGCAAGCTGCTTGGCAAAGTCGTCGAGTGAATAGAACGAATGGCAGGAATAGAAGCGTTTCTGATCCTCACGATGGCTGCGCTCCACCTTGCCGTTGTGGCGCGGCGTGTAGGGCCGGATCAGCTTGTGACGGATGCCCAGCTCGGCGGCAG
>OLWT01000027.1_pt1 | contig 125779 bp, 90 predicted proteins | sample 1674001 | NCBI WGS metagenome assembly OLWT01 (sample SAMEA103958137, study PRJEB25191) | human gut metagenome | biome: human-associated habitat [ENVO:00009003]; feature: intestine environment [ENVO:2100002]; material: feces | place: Germany | collected 2013/2015 | reverse complement strand
AGGGCGGTTTAGGGACTTGCACCCTTTAGAGTATGTTCGTGCTGGACGAACAAAAAAGAGCAAGGCATCGCTGCCCTGCTCCCGAAATAATCTATATATTCTATGCTACATCGCGTACCTCATAATGAAGAGCGCGGCGAGAATCCACATTGTGATGGAAATCTTCTTGAACTTGCCTGTCAATGCGTTAAGGACTACATAGGTGATCATACCCAGCATGATACCGTCGGAAATGCTGTAGGTCAACGGCATGAGAAGCATTGTCACGAATGCAGGAATTGCGTCGGCATAGTCCTCCCAATCGATGCTCTTCACAGGAGCCGCCATCATCACGCCTACGATGAACAGGACAGGACCTGTAGCTGCGGCTGGAATGGCAAGGAACAATGGCGAGAAGAAGAGAGCTGCTGCGAAACAAATGGCAATGACGAATGACGTCAGACCTGTACGGCCGCCCTCTGAAACACCGGAAGCACTCTCGATATATGTGGTGGTGGTACTGGTTCCGCACATGGCGCCGGCTACAGTAGCCACGGCATCAGCCATGAGCACCTTGTTGATACCGTCCACATTGCCGTCCTTGTCCACCATTCCGGACTTCACGGACACGCCTACGACAGTTCCGATCGTATCAAACATGTCAATGAAAAGGAACGTGAACACGATGCCGACCATCTGCCAGGAAAATACCTGGGACCAATCGAATTGGCAGAAGATAGCGTCAATGCTGGGAGGGGTGGACATCACGCCGTTGTAATGGGTAACGCCCATAGGGATACCGATGATGGTGGTGGCGATGATACCGATGAGCATGCCGCCGCGGACTTTGAGAATCACCAGCGCAGAAGTGAGGACAAGACCTACAATCGCCAGAATGACGGTTTTGTCGGACAAATCGCCAAGTGTCACGAAAGTAGCCTCACTACCGGCAATAACGCCCGCAGATTTAAGACCGATGAAAGCGATATAAAGACCGATACCGGCACCGATGGCACGCTTGAGGTTCATCGGAATGGCATCCACGATAAGTTTACGTACATTGGTGACTGTCAGCAGGATAAAGATGAGACCCTCGATAAATACCGCGGTCAGTGCCAGCTGCCATGGAATCTTCATGCCGATGCATACGGTGAAGACGAAGAAGGCATTGAGGCCCATGCCCGGAGCAAGTCCGAAAGGTTTCTTGGCATAGATGGACATCACGAGACAGCCGACAATCGCTGCAAGAGCAGTGGCGGTGAACACGGCATCCGTAGGCATGCCCATAGAAGCAAGATTCGAGAAAATGTTAGGGTTCACGGCCAGGATATAGGCCATCGTGAGGAAAGTAGTGAGACCGGCAATGATTTCAGTCTTGATGCTGTGCTTTGCCGGATCCAGACCGAAGGTTTTCTGCAAAAGTAAGTTCATGGCTTGTCAATGATTAGAAAACCCACTTTACACCCAGACATGGACGGCACCAGAAGCCTTTTGCTGAACCGAAGTCATAAGAAAGCTCAAGCTCGGTACCGACATTGAGATTGTCCACGCCGAAGTGCTGGCCTACTGCATACCAGAGCTGTGGCTCTGAGAGGAACACGACATTGGAAGTTTTTGCTTCTGCCCATTTGCACTCACCCTCTTTGTTTACAGGACATACCGTATGGTTCTGCCACCAGAAATCAGCGAAACCGCTGAATCTCAGACCCTTGACATTGAAAAGGTCCTGCATGCCCCAGACAGCGGTGAACTGCATCGGGACCTTGCTGTGAGGTCTGCTACCGTCAGCGGCCTTGTCATATACGATGTATTTTCCGAGAACTTTCAGGTTCAATGTGTTCTTGAAATCCTTGCTGTGGAAGAACCAGTCAAGACCGCCGAGGAACGCATGGTTGATGTTATACGCATTGTAAACACCGCCATTGTACTCTACATGTACGCTGAGAGGAGCCAGTTTGCTGTTCTGCCAGAAATTCAGGCAACGGGCGATCTCGAAGTAAGTTCCTGACGGAGCCTTGTTTCCATCAGCTTTTCTTGCTTTGTAGTCGTAGTCAATGAAAAAGAATGTGTTACCCCATTTGTCCCCATAGAAGCCCTCAAGGGTGGTGGTAACTTGTTTACGGTCACGACCGAAGTCGTAAAAAATTTGGAGGTTTGTCTGCGCTTTCGCCATCTGCGAGAACGCCATCAATGCTACAACTGCAGCAAAAAAGGTTTTTTTTAACATAAGTTTGTTTATATGAGTTGATATGTATATCCGAAGAATGCGTAAAAAATCGCGGGGCGGCCGGAGTCGGTCGTCCCGTGATTCATCTACAGCTTCAACAGGGCAGTAGTCTCGATGTCGGACGGCATTGCAGCCATCCCGTCGCACTCCGCCAACTCTATTATGAAGTTCGCAAAAATCGCCTTCGGCGAGAACTTGCGTATAAGGTTCAATGCTGCCACGGCAGTTCCGCCTGTCGCCAGCAAGTCGTCATGAAGCAGCACGACATCATCCGATGTCAATGCATCCGTATGAATTTCAAGCGTGTCGGGACCATACTCCTTCATGTATTCTTCAGAGTATGTGTCACATGGCAGCTTGCCGGGCTTGCGTATCGTTACGAAGCCTGCTCCAAGTTTGTATGCCAATGCCGCCCCGAGAATGAATCCGCGGGATTCCAGGCCGGCGACCTTGGTAATGCCTTTATCCTTGTAAAGCTCGTATATCGCATCTACGGCCTCCTTGAACGCATCAGCATTCTTGAAAAGCGTAGTCACGTCCCTGAAAAGGATTCCCTCCTTGGGGAAATCCGGAATGGACCGGATGCTGGAAACAAGTAATTCCTTATCCATCAGACTAGAACGTAAATTTCACCATTCCGAGAAGACGATGGTTGGTAACCCAGTGAAGGTCTCCGTCGACAAGTCCGTTGGAAGAGTTCACGTGTTTGGCAACGTCATACTTTCCATACTGGGCTGAAGTGATGTCGTACTCAAGACCGAATGAAAGCTTTCCGAGGTTATATACCACTGTCGGGGTCACGCGGATGATCTGGTTCAGGTTATGGAAACCGTTTCCACTGATATAAACATTATCCGTGCTGGTATATCCCGGATTCGCAGGGTCTTCATAAAGGGACTTGGATGTTCCGAGATTCTTCATGTGGCCGATCATGCCCTGGACCTGAAGTTTGCGGCCGTATTTTACAGAAAGATATGATGCAGTGCTATGGAGCGGTGCATAATCCCATGAACCGTCGGAATTGACATCCGTCACGCCATAACCTGAAAGCATGTTGAAATGCTCGCCTGCAGAAGCATACACCACTTTGGCATTGACAGCGAAAGCATCTTTCGAATACTGGGCGTAAACGTAGGGGCTGACGGTGGTGATACGGTCATCGACCTTGTCGCCGTCAGAATTTCTCCATCTCGGTTTGATGCTGAGGACATCCACACCTACGCGACCGGTAAATCCGTTGTTGCTCTTGAACGTAACGCCGGCATAGAACTCCGGAGTGCAGCCATACTTGATATAATTGTCAGAAGCGCCGTTTGGACCCTGCGAAAGATACTGCATCTGCCAGATGAAGCCGCCTGTCAATGTGAAATTCTTGGAGAAGTTGTGGTCGAGCATGACCTGAGGAGTACGGCTGAACGGATTGAACGGCGTACCTGTCTCCAAATCAATCACATAAGGCTGGTCAGCAGCGATAGGATGCCATGCCTGGCCGATTTTCAGCGAAGTGCTCTGCTTGCCGTCCTTTCCGAGTCCGTCCCATCCCAATGTTGCATAAGCCTGACGCAGACGGAGTACGGCGACATTGCCGTTCATGCAATAGAAGTCGGTCTCAATCTTAGCGCCGACCTTGGTCTTGCCGAACTGGTAATCCTTTACATCCAGACCTACACGTGAAGTAATCGCGAGGAAACGGAATGTAGGATTCGCATTCATATCCTCCCCTTTCGCGTTAAGCGCCTCATCCTTAGGGATATAGTAGAACAAATCCTTGGTGCCGGACTTGCTCTCACGTGAGTCGAAAGCGAAGTAGTTGCGGATAAAACCGTAAAACTTGAAATGCGAAGGCTTCTCTATTTTCGCTGAAGCGTCAGCAGGCTCAGAAGCAAAAGCCTTGGCAGCCGGAGCGAAAAGCGCAACGACTGCCAGTGCCAAAAATCTATTTTTCATTAGAATCCGATGAAAATCAATACTGCATAACCAAGTACGAGGCCGACGACACCGATGATTGCACCGACCTTCGTCATATCCTTGACCTGGATAAGACCGGTAGAATGCGCAATGGCATTCGGAGGTGTACTGATAGGGAAAAGCATTGCCACAGAGGTAGAAAGTGCAACTCCCACGAGGAGGGCCTTCACGCCGCCGATAGGTCCGAGCATGTCACCCATACCTACACCTACCGCACTGAGGATAGGAACGAGGAGGCTGGCTGCAGCGGAGTGCGAAATGAAGTTGGACATCGCATATCCGAGGAGACCTGAAAGGATGAGGATTACGAGCGGCTTGAATGATGCGAACGGAATAGACTGGACGAGGTTCTCGGCGAGACCTGTCTTGTTCAATGCAATACCGAGAGCGAAACCGCCGGCAACCATCCAGAGTACGCTCCACTCTACATTCTTGAGGTCTTCTTTCGTGATGACACCGGTCGCGCAGAACACACCGACAGGAATCATTGCCACTACATTGGCATTGATACCGGTGTATCTGTCGAGCACCCAGAGAAGGATGGTCACTGCGAATGTAACCCAAACGATATATGTCTTGGTATCAGGCTTTCTGGTATTCTCTATCTTGAGTTCAATCTTGTCAGATGAGAACGGGAAGAGTTTCAGAAGGAGGAACCATGCAAAAAGAAGCATCACGATAACGTAAGGCACCATGATGAGCATCCACTCGCCGAAACCGATGCTCTGATGCATTGTCTCAGTCAGATAGCCGAGAGCGATGGCGTTAGGAGGGGTTCCGATAGGGGTTCCGATACCACCGAGGTTAGCTGCAACAGGAATTGCCAATGCCAGGCCGGCCGTGCCTCTCTCACTGGCCGGAAGTGTCTTGAGGACAGGTGCCAGGAAGGTAAGCATCATTGCGGCGGTAGCCGTATTGCTCATGAACATTGAGAATACACCGATGACCATGAGGAAACCGAGAAGCACGAATTTAGGCCTGGTTCCGAACGGCTTCAGCAGGACTCTCGCAAGCTGGACGTCCAGACCGACCTTGGTCGCTGCAATCGCAAGGAGGAATCCTCCGAGGAAAAGCATGATGGTAGGATCTGCAAATGCTGCCAGGAGGGCCTTGTAGCTGACAAATGTGCCCATGTCACCAGGATCGGCGCCCACATTCCTGAGGAATAGCGGACAGCTGTCCGAAATGGTGAACAGCAATATCACGATGACGGTTACGGATGTCGCCCACGTCGGGAGAATCTCGAACATCCACATCAATGCTGCCAGTGCGAAAATCGCTACTGTTCTCTGTTCAATGATTGAAAGGATAGGAGTCCCGTTAGGTGTCACTCCGAAGAATGACCTTGGAACAAACCAGAAAAAAAGAAATACGGCAATGGTAAGAAGAAGCATGACGAGCTTCTTTACCGGAAAAGCCGCAGTTGGTTTAACTGTTTCAGTTGACATTTTATGTTTTCGAATAATATTATTGTCTATTTTTATTCAATAATAAGACGCGAATATAGACAATTTTCAAGAGATATACAAAACGATAACGGGTGCAAATCATAACAAATGCACCCGTTACCAATCGTTATCAATCAATCTAGATAATGCCCTGGGCAAGCATAGCCTCGGCAACCTTCATGAAGCCGGCGATGTTGGCACCCTTGACATAGTTGATATATCCGTCCTCCTGTGTACCGTACTTCACGCAAGAAGCATGGATAGCGTCCATGATGCCATGGAGTTTCTCGTCCACCTCTTTCGCAGTCCAGCTGAGGTGCATTGCATTCTGGGTCATCTCAAGACCTGATGTAGCTACACCACCTGCATTGACAGCCTTTCCTGGAGCGAAGAGAATCCTGGCCTTCTGGAATGCCTCGATAGCGCCCGGCTGGCAACCCATGTTGGAAACCTCAACGCAGCACCATGTGCCGTTTGCGATGAGTTCCTCTGCATCTTCCTTGGACATTTCGTTCTGGAATGCGCAAGTCATAGCGATGTCGCACTTCACGCTCCAAGCCTTCTTGCCAGGGGTGAATGTCGCATCCGGGAATTTCTCTGCGAATGGAGCCACGACGTCGTTGCAAGATGCACGGAGTTCGAGCATGTAGTCGAGTTTCTCCTTGGTCATTCCGTTAGGGTTGTAGATGACTCCGTCAGGACCTGAGATAGCTACGACCTTAGCGCCGAGTTCAGTAGCCTTTACGCAGGCACCCCATGATACGTTACCGAAACCGGAAACAGCCACGGTCTTGCCCTTGATGTCGAGGTCAGCCTTATGATTATGAAGCATGTGCTGCAAGAAATAAACTGCACCGAAACCTGTAGCCTCAGGACGGATGAGTGAGCCGCCGAAAGAAAGGCCCTTTCCGGTAAGCACGCCATTGTGCTCGCGGGTAAGTTTCTTGTACATTCCCTCAAGGAAGCCGATTTCACGGCCGCCGACTCCGATGTCGCCTGCAGGAACGTCCATGTCAGGACCGATGTTTCTCCACAATTCAAGCATGAAAGCCTGGCAGAATCTCATGATTTCGCCCTCTGATTTTCCCTTAGGGTTGAAATCTGAACCGCCCTTGCCGCCGCCCATAGGCAATGTCGTAAGAGCATTCTTGAATGTCTGCTCGAATCCGAGGAACTTCAAGATTGAAGGGTTCACTGAAGGATGGAAACGGAGACCTCCCTTGTATGGGCCGATAGCGTTGTTGAACTGTACACGATATCCGGTGTTTGTCTGAACCTCGCCCTTGTCGTCAACCCAAGTAACACGGAATGTAAACATTCTGTCCGGCTCCACGAGGCGCTCGATGATTCGTGCGTTCTCGAATTCAGGATGCTTGTTATATACATCCTCGATGCACTCAAGTACTTCACGTACAGCCTGGAGATATTCCTTCTCCGTAGGATACTTGGCCTGGAGTTTGGCCATGATTTCTTCGGTTCTCATTGTGTTATTAGTTAATTGGTTTTACTTTAACGTTTTATAGTCAATTGTCATAAAATCTGGCCCTGCGGCCAGTCACTGTATATATTCCTTATAAATATTAAAGAATCATACTTAGTTCTCTGCAAATCTAATAATAAAAACGTTCAAATCATAATAATTTGTAAGAAATTTACAGAGAAAAATAAAAAAGGCGATATCTTGAAGATACCGCCCTATAAATCAATGGTTTATTACTGCTTCTGTGACTGAGCCTGAAGTTCCTGCTGGAGAGTTTCCAGAGTTCTTCCGTCAGGAATGTTGAGAGCCTTTCTTGCAGCCGGTGTCAGGTCTACGCTCTGAGTCTCATCAACATACAGCATTGAAGCCTTTTCGAAAACATAGATGTAACCGCCTTCCTTTGCGAGCTTCTCAACTGCTGCGACAGCCCTCTGCTGGATAGGAGCCATGAGCTGCTGCTGTTGCTGCTGGAGTTCCTGCTGGATGGACTGGTCGAAATCCTGGATTCTGGTCTGGATATCCTGGAGTTCCTTCTCCTTGCTTTCGCGGATGGCAGGTGTCCAAGTGGAACTCTTCTGCTGATACTGCTGATACTTAACCTGGAACTCGTCAGTCATGCTCTTGTATGTATCCTGAGCTTCCTGCTGAGAAGCCGCGATCTGTGCTCTAGCAGAATCTGCCGCAGGCATAAGCATTACGAGCTCATTGAAATTAACATGAGCGAATTTCTGAGCTGAAGCCGACAATGAAAGAAGCGCTGCAGCTGCGATCAAAATAATCTTTTTCATATCAATCAATTTTTATGTTTCCAATATCAATATCCTAGAACTGCTGACCGATAAGGAAGTGGAACTGGCCCTTTCCATTGGTCTTGTCATCAAATCCATAACCCCAGTCGATTCCGAGGAGGCCGATCACAGGGAGGTAAACCCTCACGCCGACACCGGCAGAACGCTTGATTTCGAACGGATTGAAATCCCTGATGTCCGACCAGCAGTTACCGCCCTCGAGGAACAACAATGCAAAGATAGTAGACTGCGGCTGCATTACAATAGGGTAACGGAGTTCGACAGTAAATTTATCATAAACATTGCCGGCATACGAATAACCGTTCGAGCTGTACGAGGTCGCCTGGTATGGTGTCAATGAGTAGTTCTCATAACCACGGAGGGCAATGACTTCGGAACCGTATGAGTTGTAGCCCGACATACCGTCACCTCCGACGAGGAAGCCCTCGAATGGAGAATAGCCCCACTTTCTGTTATAATATCCGAGGTAACCGAACTGCGCCCTGGTCATGAGCACGAGGTCGCCCACGAGTTTCGTGTACAATGATCCCTTGAATGTCCATTTATGATACTCAATCCATTTGTATCTGTCCTGTGACGACCATCTGTCATAGTTGATGTCTCTCCAGTTGCCGACCTTCGCAGGATTTCCGGCGGCGTCAAGCACCCCTTTGTCCTTGCGTCTGAACAATGAATACGGAGGCGTGATCTGCACCGAGAATGAGAGGTCCGAACCCTGACGCGGATAAATCTGCTGGTCGGTGGAAGTTCTGGACAATCCCAATGTGTAGCTGAGGTTGTGGGAGATACCGTCATCGAATATGAAGTAGTTCGAGAACCAATCCTTCAACTTGTATGTCTGCCAGCTGAGCTGGTTATACAATACGAAATAGTTGTCAGGCCATTTCAGACGGTTTCCGAGTCCTGCAGAGAATCCGTAGACCTCGAACTGCTTGTCATTGTTCAGGATGTTCCACATGAGGTAGGAGTTCGTCTGACGGCTGTAATAAGCTGACAGGCTCAATGACGTAGGCTTCTTGCCGAACAGCCATGGCTCCACGAAACTTGCGGAAAGCGATGAATAATATGTACCGCTGGTCTGGAATCTGAACGAAAGGTTCTGTGCATCTCCAAGCGGAACAGGCCGCCATGCGCTCTTGTCGAACATACGTCTGGTAGAGAAGTTGTTGAAGCTTACACCCACGGTGGCGACGAATGTACGTCCTCCCCATCCACCTGAGAGTTCCAGCTGGCTGGAAGGCTTCTCGGTAACATTGTAGACAATATCGACGGTGCTGTTCAGCTGGTCCGGAATGATGGAATAGCCCTTCGCCGGATCGGTTATCGCCTCAGGGTCGAACTGACCGAGAGATGCGATTTCTCGGATGGACCTTTCGAAGTCGCTCTGGCTGAACAGGTAACCAGGTCTCGTGAACACCTGACGGCGCACGACGCGCTCGTTCGTAAGGTCATTGCCATTTATGATGATATTGTTCAATGTCGCCTGCTTGCCCTCGGCAATTCTCATTTCCACGTCCACGGAATCACCGACCACGTTCAGCTCGACCGGCTGGACATTGAAGAAGAGGTATCCGTTGTCGCGGTAAAGCTTGGAAACGTCGATATCTCCCTGCTTTCCGCCGCCCTGAAGACGTTTCTCCATCGTAACCACGTCATAGACATCACCTTTCTGAATCTGGAGAATGGAGTTCAATGCCTCTGAAGTATAGACGGAGTTTCCAGTCCAGGTAATGTTCCTGAAATAGTACTTGTCACCCTCGTCGAACACGAAATCAATTCCTAGCCTGCCCGGTTTCACGGTGTAGATGGAATCACGGAGAAGTCGGGCATCCCTGTAGCCCGCCTCATTGAAGGCGCTGATGAGGGATTTCTTGTCATTCTTGTACTCCTTGTCATTGAACTTCTTGCTGCTGAAGAAGTTATAGAACTTTGCAGACTTGGTCTTCTTCATCGACTTGGCGAGCTTATAGTCGCTCACATGGTCATTGCCGATGAAATTGATGGTCTTGATCTTGATTCTCGGGCCGCGGTCCACGTCATAATTCACGCGGATGGCATTGCCGATGATGGTATCTTTCTGGACACGAGGCTCCACCCTGACGTCGAGGAAGCCTTTGTCCTTGTAGTATCGCTTGATGATGTCGATGGAGGTCTTCGCCACGTAGTCGGAATACTCGCCTCCGCGTTTGAAGTTCAGACGCTCCTGAAGATCTTTCTTTTCACCGCTCTTCACTCCGGTAAACGTCCATCTGGTGACTCTCGGACGCTCTTTCACGACCAGTTTCAGGAAGACGGTATCTTTCGATGCCGAAAGCGAATCGGCATAGACGGCCACATCCTGGAAATAGCGCTGCATCCACAGACGGTTCACGATGGACGAGATGTCCTCACCGGGAATCGTAACCTCCATTCCCTTTCTGAGACCTGTCTGCTGCAATATCTTGTCATTGTGGAAGCCCTTGTTTCCCTCAACGGAAATGCCGCCCACAATATATTTGCGGGGATTATTGTAATCTACCTGTACCGAACTGCTTTTCTGCTGTCCGAATGCCACGGTCTGCATAAGGAGAAGCACAGCCAGGCAGAATATCCGATTAAAAATCTTCATTCTTTTCTAAGAAAGTGTTTTATATAAAATATCTCACAAATATACGGCAATTATTTCACTTTTCCATAACGGCGGTCGCGGGATGCAAATTCGGCCAATGCCGCGGTGAAATCTTCCTTGCCGAATTCCGGCCACATCTTCTTGACGAACAGGAGTTCCGAATATGCCCCCTGCCACAGGAGATAGTTGCTGATACGCTCTTCGCCGGAGGTACGGATTATCAGGTCAGGATCAGGAATTCCGTCGGTGACCAGATATTTGGAAAAGGCCGACATGTCCGTGATTTTGTCAATGTCTTCGCCGGAATGCTCTGCCGCAAACTTCTTCGCAGCCTGGAAAATATCCCACTTGCCGCTGTAGCTCACGAAAAGAATCAGGTCCAATGCAGTATTCTCCCTGGTCCTTTCTTCCAGAGCAGCAATCCCCTGCTGAAGAGCCTCAGGCAAACGCGCAAGATTTCCAAGAACACGGAAACGCACTCCGTTCTTCATGAGCATCTCCACCTCCGATGCAATGGAATCCATCATCAGATGCATGAGGAAGTCGACTTCCTCCTTAGGTCTGCCCCAGTTTTCTTCGGAAAAAGCATAGAGAGACAGGTACTTCACACCTGCCTCGGCAGCAGCTTCCGCCACGACACGCACCGTCTCCACGCCTTTTTTATGGCCGAAGATACGTTCATGCCCCTGTTCACGTGCCCACCTTCCGTTTCCATCCATTATAATGGATACATGGACGGGGATTCTGTTCTCATTTTCCATCTGGTATTCTTGATTTCAGTCGCTGTAATTCCTGATGTCCTCGCCCCAGAACAATTTGCTCATAAGAGCCTTCACGAAGTTCGAATTCCGGAGCCGGATACGTTTTAGCGAAAATTGTGCCATAGAGACATGAAGCTCCACGGACCCGTCGATACGCATTGTCCTGTTGTCCAGGGTGAGGACGGCAGATTCGTCGCGGGATATGATGGAGATGCCGATACGGCTCGTTTCCGGAACCACGAGCGGACGCACATTCAGGTTATGCGGAGCAATCGGCGCAATTATCAGGACCTTGGAGTCCGGGGTACAGATCGGGCCGCCTACGCTCAATGAATACGCGGTGGATCCCGAACTGGTCGCAACCAGCAGTCCGTCAGCCCAATACGCCGGCAAAGCATTGCCGTCGAGGGTGACTTTCACGCCCAACATCGCCGCGCCGTCCCTGTGCACCGCGATTTCGTTCAATGCGAACGGCCAATACTCCCCGTCAGGGCGGAGTTCTCCTCCAGAGGCCGAGACCGAAAGCATGGTCCGGTTTTCCAGCTCGTAACCGCCGTTCAACAGGGCATTTGCGACATCTTGCGGACGGTTCTCCGACAGAAAGCCGAGTCGTCCGAGATTGACACCGAGAATCGGGACTCCGGAATCTGCGACCAGTTGGGATGCCGACAGGAAGGTCCCGTCTCCGCCGACGCTCAGGACTGCATCCGTGCCATCCTGCAGATTATCATTCGAATCAATCTCATACATAACCGCGCCGGCCCCCTCCAGTTTACTCTTCATTTTAAGGAAACCGGGGTCCGCGGACAATGCCTTATTCTTTAAATATACACCGAGAAGCATTTTCAATGCGGGATTTTATCGTGGGATGCCAAAATTAGCACTTTCTTTACAATATTTGCATAATAATAATTATTTTTGTCAAGATTTGAGGAATCAAGCTATGACAAGGCTAAGTGTAAACATCAACAAAATCGCGACGCTCCGCAATGCCAGGGGCGGAAATCTGCCGGACGTGGAAAAAGCGGCCTGCGACTGCGAAAGATTCGGTGCAGAAGGGATTACCGTCCATCCGAGACCGGATGAAAGACATATAAGATATAGTGACGTAAGGGAGATCAAGCCTCTCATCAATGTCGAATTCAACATTGAAGGAAATCCGATACCTAAATTCATTGATCTGGTAAAGGAGGTGGGGCCTGCGCAGGTGACGCTGGTGCCGGACGCCGAAAATGCGATAACCTCGAATGCGGGCTGGAACACATTGGAACACAAGGACTTCCTGACGGACATTTGCCGCGAATTCAAGAACGCCGGCATCAGAACGTCGATTTTCATTGACCCGGATCCGGCCATGGCCGAGGGTGCTGCCGCCTGCGGTGCCGACAGGGTGGAACTTTATACGGAGGCTTATGCGTCGCAGTATGCGGCCGGCAGGGAACGGGCGATCGGGCCTTATCTGCGCACTGCCGAGAGGGCGAGGGATTGCGGTCTGGACATCAATGCAGGCCATGATCTGAACCTCGTGAACCTGGAATATTTCATCAGGACGATTCCTTGGACAGCGGAGGTTTCCATCGGACATGCCATCATCTGCGACGCGTTGTACATGGGACTGGAGAAAACAATTCAGGCATATCTGTCGAAGATTAAAATATTTTAGTAACTTTGCGACATTGTGCCCCTAAAAAGGACGACGCATAGTAGGCGTTAGAAAACAAGTAAGGAAAAATAAAACAAATTAAAATAAAGATGAAAAACACACCATTGATTATCAGCATCATAGCTCTTGTTGGCGTGATTGCACTCGGAGTAATGTCGCTTACAGGCAAAAAGGCTGACACCGCCGGCGCTGAAGGAACAGAGGCTGCCGCAACAGCAGAGAAAGGCGCTATCGTCTATTTCAACATTGACCGCGTCCTTTCAGAGTACGACATGGCGAACGACCTGAGGTCCGTAGTCGAGTCCAAGGCGCAGGGCATCCAGGAGGAAATGAACAGAAGGGGCAACAGCCTCCAGAAGGACGTAAATGCTTTCCAGGAGAAGATCAACAAGGGTCTCCTTACCCGTTCAACCGCTGAAATCCAGGGCCAGAATCTCGAGAAGAGGAGAAACGATTTCAATGAATTCGCTAACCAGAAGAATCAGGAAATCGCTGAGGAGCAGCAGGTTATGATGAACAATATCGGCGACGCCATCAAGCAGTTCCTCGACAAATATACAGTAGAGAAGCATTATTCAATGGTAATCGCTACATCCGGTGACATTCTTCCTTCACCGGTAGCTGCCGCCGACAGTTCTCTCGATGTTACTGACGACATCATCACCAGACTGAACGATGAATACGTCAAGAACAAATCGAAGAATTCTTCCAAGTAGAAACCAAATAACTGAAGTGTGAGAATCGCAGTATTATCCTGCTTCTATCCTTTCAGGGGAGGTATTGCCCAGTTCAACGCAGCTTTGTACGCAGAACTGGGCAAAACTGATATTGTCGGGGCGTTCAATTTCAGCCGGCAGTATCCGAATTTCCTTTTCCCGGGAAAAACACAGTATGTAACCCCTGACGATGAGGCAATGCCTGTGGAAAGTACGGCTATACTGGACACGGCGAATCCTTTTTCGTGGATAAAGGCAGCCAAGAAAATCAGGGAATGGAAACCGGATGTTCTCATCATGAGATATTGGATGTCCTATTTCGCGCCTTCGCTCGGATTCGTGGCAAGACATGCCGGCAAAGGATGCAAAGTCATCGGGATATTGGACAATGTCGTACCTCACGAGCAGCGGTTCTTCGACACTCCTTTCACGAAATATTTCCTGGGAGGATGTGACGGTTTCGTCACTATGTGCGATGCCGTCACGGAGGACCTCCTGAGATTGAAACCGGATGCCAGATACATCATGCGCCAGCATCCGCTTTACTCGCATTTCGGAGAAAAATTGAGCAGAAGGAAGGCGGAAGAGGCTCTCGGGCTGAAACCGGGGATGAAGAACATCCTGTTTTTCGGTCTGATAAGGCAGTACAAGGGCCTGGACATCCTTCTGGAGGCATTTGCAGGGCTTGACGACAGCTACCAGCTGATTATCGCCGGTGAGCCTTACGGGTCATTCGAACCATATCAGAAAATCATTGACTCGATACCGGGCAAGGACCGGATCCATATCTTCCCCAAGTACATAAAGGACTCCGAGGTCAAGGATTATTTTTCCGCAGCTGACGTGACCGTACTGCCGTACAGGAGCGCGACGCAGAGCGGAATCAGCTCGGTGTCATACCATTTCGAGGTACCGATGATTGTCACCGATGTGGGAGGATTGAAAAGCACGATCGGGGATACGGGCACGGGAATTGTCGCCGAGAAGGCCGAGCCCGACTGTATCAGAAAAGAAATCGAAAGATATTTCGCAGAGCCGGCCACAAGGCAGGACTGCATCGAGCGCATACAAAAAGAGAAACGCAGACTTTCCTGGTCGGCATTCTGCACAGACCTGAGAACGTTTGCAGAAAAGTTGTAAAGACGATGATGAGAACGATTATTCCAGCTATTTGCACATGTGTAGCCATTCTTGGAATTATTTCAGGAACGGCTGAAGCTCAGACATATACGCCGACACCTGTAACCATATCGAAGGATAAGGTGAAGGGCAGCGACGGCAAGGTGTATTGGTCACATGTAGTGCTGGAAAAACAGACATTGTTCTCCATCGCGAAAGCCTACGGGGTCAAGACCGATGACATCCTGAAGGCGAATCCGAATCTGGACTTGGGCCACGAGGGACTGAAGAAGAATTCCATCCTTCTGATTCCGGTGGTGGAGGCTGCTGCCGAGGCTGTCAAGGAAGAGCCGGAGCAGAAAAAGCCTGAGAAGGCAGCGGACAAGAAAAAGAATGACAGCTACACCATCCATGTGACCAAGTGGTATGAGGATATCGGCGACATCGCCTACAAGTATTCCATCCCGAAAGAGGTCCTGATGAAGTACAACGGGCTGACCAGCGAAAAGCTGAAGAACAGGCAGAAGCTGCGCATCCCGTCGCCGGAGGTGGTCAAGGTTATGGGCGCCGAGAAGGAGAGCGCCGCCAAGACAGAGCATAAGACATTGACGGACAATGTTTCTGTCAATGACGTGAAGCAGCCGGAGGTGCAGGAAGAGGAAACGGAGAGCCCGTACATGCGTTCAAAGGTGAATGCCCTGCTCATGCTTCCGATGAATGCGTCGTCCTCCCCTAGCGAAAGCAACATGGATTTCTACAGCGGTGTCCTCATGGCTGTAAGAGATCTCGGGAAACAGGGCATCAGCACTGACCTGAGTGTCTACGACGTAGCGGGAGGTGCAATGCCGATAACCACGGAGCGCCTGAGAGCCAGCGACTTCTGCATTGGCCCTGTAAACAAGGACGGCATAAGCAGGGTACTGGAGCTCGCGCCGGAGGACACTTATATCATTTCTCCTCTCGACCACAGGACTTCCGGTCTAGTGGCAGACCACAAGAACATGGTACAGGCTCCGACTTCGCAGCAGGTGCAGTACGCCGATCTTCTGGATTGGATAAGAAAAGAGAAGGTTTACGGTGACCATGTCATCGTGATAAGCGAAAGCGGCGTGACCGGGCCGATGACCCATGCGATAGAGAATTCCGGCATCCCGCACACGAATTATTCCTACGCGATTCTCCAGGGTAGAAACGTGGCCAACGCATTGACCTCGATCATGACTTCGACCGGCACCAACCGCGTGATCATCAATTCCGAAAGCGAGGCGTTCGTGAATGATGCTGTCCGGAACCTGGACATGCTGGTGTACAGAAAATTCAATGTAGTTTTATATGGTCCGTCCAAGATTCGTTCGTTCGAGACCATCGACGTGGACAATCTCCACAACCTGAAGACCCGCGTTTCCACGGCGTACTACATTGATTATGAGAGTCCTGCAGTAAGGAAATTCCTGCTGGAATACAGGGCATTGTACAAAACCGAGCCGACGCAGTTTTCGTTCCAGGGCTATGACCTCGCGTATTTCTTCATTTCCATGAAAACGAAGTTCGGCAAGTCATGGATGGAAAAGGTGGCGCGTCTGGGAAACAGCGCCATGATGCAGACCGATTTCTTGTTCAGGGAGTCCTCTGACGGAGGTTACATCAACGAAGGCGTGCGCCGCATAGTCTACGGGCCGGATTACTCGGTTCGGATCGTGAGGGAGTAGTACGATACAGCGCGCGTGACGCATAAGTCTCTATCTCATAACTAATTAGCCATTTTCAGAGTTATTGTTTTGCCGACTCTGAAAATGGAGAATTACTTAATAATCAATGGTTTACACGCCACAGCCAACGCGCCCTGGCGGGGGTTGTGCCGCCACATGGCCTTCCAACACGCTTTACTATATCCACTATTTCCCGACAAACTGACAAAACTAGAATTTCGTGCAGCTTAAAACGGTTTTTCGGTACCAAACGCATTAATTGGGGCATTTGGTACCGGTTAAAACGTTTTCTGCGCACAATAGGTCAGAAAACAGTCACGACGTGCGCAGAAAACGTTTTAACACGCACGCCGAAACAGGTCGTGAACTTTTCCATGTACAAAACAGGCCCCGGCGGGGGTGATGCCTCTGGAGGTTCGCTGCGCTCATCCCGTCAGGCTGCCGCCTGACACCCATTCACAAGGTCATGGGCGACCATGCCCCCAGAGACACCACCCCCGCCGGGGCCTGTCCGCCACATGGACTTTCCACGATTGTTCATTCCAGATGGGCATTCCATGATACGTGTTTCCGTGTGCTCAATTTCTGAACAAGTTGGCATGTCGATATTTGGTTAAGTAGCGATGTGTCAATGTGTTACGAAAGTGGATCCATGCCAAGTCCCATGAAAAAACATGGGACTTGGCACGACCATTAATCTTAAAAATTAGCTGTAACAGGTTGATAGTCAGCAAGTAATGCGAAAAATACAAGTATTGGTCTCATGCCAACTTGTTCAGAAATTGAGCACACGGAAGCACGGCACGATGCCCCTCACGGAACTCAGGCGTCGGGACACAATCGGAACACAATCGGGACGCGGCCACGCCTCGGATTTTAGAGACATTGATTATCAATTAGTTATAAAAAGCAGTGTGGAAACGCTGCCAAAAAATGTCGGCGTTTCCACACTGTCGTTAAAAATACGTCTGATTATCAACTGGTTACCATATTAGTCCGTGGCACCGTCCCGCCAGTAGTGCTCTATCTCCTCAAGAGATTTGCCCGTAGTCTCAGGGACCAATTTCCACATGATGAACAGGTATGGAACACACATCAGCGCAAAGAGGAAGAAGGTGCCGGCCGGGTAACAGGCCAGCGGAGGGTCTTCTTCAGGGTGAGCGGCAGGGTTGTGACAATGGTGGAGGCGTCACGGTTCAGCTGGAGGGTGTATGTGCCCTCCTGGCTCACGAATGCAGAGAGGGATTCGTCAAAGGATGCCAGGTCGTAGGCTGAGAAGGTGAGCTCGAGGGTTGCCGAAGAGCCGGGAGAAAGCACAGGGGTCTTGGCAAAGGCCTTTAGCTCCCGCACAGGCTTGTACAGCTCCGATTCTGGAGCGGAGGCATAGAGCTGCACCACATCCATGCCCGGGCGGTCACCCGTGTTGGTCACCCTGAGGGTCACGCGAAAGTCATTGCCCTTGCGGGTGAGGGCTGCATCAGACCACTCGAAGGACGTGTAACTCAGGCCGAAGCCGAAAGGGAAGGATATCTTTTCAGGGGCTTTGGTGCAGAAATAGCGGTAGCCGACATCCACTCCCTCAAGGTATTCCGTCCAGCCAAGATTGCGGATTTTCCTCTCTGGTGCATCATATTCCCAGTCACTCCTTTTTGAGGTGTAGTCAAAAGGATAGTTCTCGGAGGAAAGGTGGTCACGGTAATCCAGAGGGAAGGTCATAGGGAGTCTTCCCGAAGGGTTCACCTGAGCGGAAAGGACTGCAGCAGTGGCATTTCCAAGTTCCTGACCCGGGAGCCAGTTCACGAGGATTGCATCGGGAAGGTCCTTCCAGGACGCCGTCTCGACCACTCCGCAGACATTCAGCACCACGACAACCTTTCTGCCGCGTGAATGGAAGGCGGCACAGGTCCTGCGCAGAAGGTCCAGTTCATCTTCGTGAAGGTAGAAATCCCTAGTGTAGCGGTCATTGTACTCCCCGCTCAGACGGCCGAAAGAGATGACTGCAATGTCGCTGTCAGCCGCACGCATCCCCAGAAATGCATCGCTGAGGGAAGCCTCGGCAGGGAAGGTTCTGTCACCAAGATGCTTGCGGGAATTTTCCTCTCCGAGCAAAGCCTCGGAATAGTCCATATACCTTCTGTAAACCACATCAGTCTTCGGATTCAGGATGAAGCCGGCATTCCGCAGCCCCTCGTCCAGATTCACCTTGTAGGACGAGTTCACGAAACCCGCACCGATTCCGGCCACGATTCCGTCGTAGGCGTTCACTCCCAGAAGGGAGACATTGGCACCCTCAGCCAGAGGCAATGCCCCGTCTTCATTTTTCAGAAGGACAATGCCGTCTGAGGCAGCTGAAGCACTAACCCTGGCATTCTGCTCAAGCGAAGGGGCATCCGAATAGGCATATTTCCTGAAATGAGGGGTCTTGAGCACATATTCCAGCACCCTGCCGGCACAGATGTCAAGGTCCTCCACGGCAAGCGCCCCCGAGCGGACCGCAGCAATGATTTCATCCACCTGAGCCTGTTCTCCCGGCATCAGAAGGTCATTTCCGGCGTGAATCTGGGCAGGGGTGTCCCTCTTGCCGAACCAGTCCGAGACCACAATGCCCCTGTAGCCCCAGTCCTTCCGAAGAACATCCGTCAGCAGGAAGCGGCTTTCCATCGAATAGGTGCCGTTGACACGGTTGTAGGAAGACATCACGCTCCACGGATTCCCCTCCTTGACCGCAATCTCGAAACTCTTGAGGTAAATCTCCCTCAGAGCCCTCTGAGGCACGACGGCATTGTTCTGGATACGGCAGGATTCCTGGTTGTTCGCCGCGAAATGCTTTGCGGAGGTTCCCACGCCGCAGGACTGTATGCCCCGGATCATTGCCGCAGCACATTTCCCGCTGAGCACCGGATCTTCGGAATAGTACTCGAAGTTCCTGCCGCACATAGGATTGCGGTGAATGTTCAGCCCCGGGCCGAGGATGACGTCACAGCCATACTCCAGGACTTCATTCCCGATTGCCCTGCCGCAAGCCTCAATCAATTCTGAATCCCAGGTAGCCGCCAGCATCGTCCCCACTGGAAAGGCTGTGCACCAGTATGTCCTGTCATCATCTTTCCTGAGAGGGTCAATGCGCAGTCCGGCAGGGCCGTCAGCCATCACGGTGTGAGGAATGCCGTACTTGTCGAAAGCTTCCGTGATTCCCGCTGCACCGGCAACCATCGCGAAGGTCTTCCCTCCGACAGTCCCGTCACCGGCATATCCGGCAGACCAGGTTCCGCAGACAAGCGCAGCCTTTTCCTCAAGGCTCATAGCCTTCACTATGTTTTTCACGGGGTCTTTACCCAGACGAGGCGTCTTCTGCGCGAGGGAAGGTACGACATTGAGCGACAATGCCGCGAATGCGGCAAGTAGTATTTTATATCCTTTCATATACGGTATATTTTATTATCAAAATTCAGAAACCCTGTAGGTGAGATATGTTATTTCCGTAGAGTCGACGGCGCTTATGCTGAAATCGGGACTTTCTTCAAGGAAATATGTACTCAGGTGGATGGATGTCGAGCCGTCGCTTGTGAAATCGGAGTCGATGTGACTGCCCATCCTGATGTGAAGGGTTCCCTTGAAGGCGATTCTCAGGCTGGCTCCCGAAAGGAAAAGTTCCGGCAGGCGTTTCTTTTTGAGTTTCAAGGGTTCACCGGGTTCCAGGGAAACACTATTCTCAAGAGAAATGTTGCAGAGATTGCCGTGGCGTATTTCATTGATGTCCCAACCGGAAGCGGAGAAATCGAAGCCGAGGGAAAACAGGCGGGCGGAGGTCTCCGGGGATTCGTAGCAACCTGCAAAACCGACATAACAGCCGTGGGAATGTGCTCCGGCATCAATCTGCCTCAACTGTTCTTCAGAAAATGCGTTGACATTTCCCATACAATACATATACGGCGCTCCCACATACCGGCATTGCTCCACCACTTCCCCAACGGTAGGAAAGGACTTGTACTCCATTATCATTCCCTTGTGCCCGAGGTTTCTGCGACCGCCGTAGAGGATGTAGTCGTCGCCCATAATGCTGCGGATTATTTCCAGGGAGGTTTCATCCACATACTGAATCAAAGGTGCAACCCCACAACTGCGACATTCGAGGAGAAATTCTTCGAGGGATGTGATCGGGGTGCGGTATTGCGGATCTGAGGAACGGTAGCGGTACTTTGTGCGCAGGGTGTCGAAAGGAGTCTGGCTGATGACCACCTCGGGAGCGAAATTGCCTTCAAGGTCTTCGACCTGGTAGCCTAGCATACCCCTGTAGCCGTGAATGACAAGGTACTTGCCGGGGGTAGCCGTAGGGTGGAGATTCGCCTCGACATAACGGAAGCCCAGCCGGGCGGCGATTCTGACGTCAAAGACGCTCTGACAGGGAATCAGAGGGTTGCTGTCCTTGTAGATGGTGTCGATGAAAAGATGGCTGTAATAGGGGTGGCCAAAGCGGAAGAGCTGGTCAGTCCAACGGCTGGAGAACCCGTCTGGCGTGGACGGCTGAGCAACGGATGTCCCCGGAAAAAGAACCAGGGACAACAGCAGCAGAGCGCACAGGCGGAGTCGCGGGAACGGGAACATAGAGTCAAAGAATGTCCGGTTCTTCCCAGATTCTGTCCTCAGTGCATCTGACAATCAGGCTGAGAGGACCGCAGGCAACACGGAAATCACCTTTCTCAAGACGCCATCTGCCGTCCTGGCCCACAAAGGCAAGATCGGAGGCTTTGACGCTGAGAGTAACCTTCTGAGTTTGCCCAGGTTCGACGGCAACCTTGTCGAATGCCCTGAGACGACGCACGTCAGGGACCTCGCTCGCGTACATATCACTTGTGAAAAGCAGCACTGCCTCCTTCCCGACACGGTTTCCGACATTTTTCACATCGACCGTGAATGTCAGGACATCATCCGATGAGAACTCCGTCCTGTCGCAACAGAGGGATGAATATTCAAATGAAGTGTAGCTCAATCCCTCACCGAACTGCCACTGGGAATCCATCTTCGCGTCATAGTTGTACTCCCCTTCCATAGTGGCCACATTCTCGGAGACCTTGTAGTCGTACGGAGCATATCCGGCCGTGTACTTCGGCCAGGTGAAAGGAAGTTTTCCGCTGAAGTTCACATCTCCGGAGACAAGGGAGGCGAAAGCATCTCCGCCATAATTTCCCGGGAGCATCAATGCCACAACCGCGTCGGAAAGCGGCTCAATTTCACGGATGACCCGCGGACGGCCTCCACTGTAGGCCAGTACAACAGGTTTTCCGGTGCGTGAAAGCACCCTGACCAGTTCCTGCTGGTTTGCAGAGAGGTTCAGGTCCTTCCAGTTTCCGGGTGTCTCGCAGTAACTTCTTTCTCCAACGCAGGCAACAATGACATCCGCTCCGGAAGCAGCCCTGAGCAGGGTCTTGAAATCAGGCTCGCCTTCTTCGTACCAGTTGTCCCCCTTTTCAGGAGCATACTCCAGGCCCGGGCACCAGGTCACCTGACCGGGGAAACGACCGGAAAGAGCCTCGTAAATCGTGTTGTAATCCTTTGAGTGGGCATCAGATGCATCTCCCTGCCAGGTGTAGGACCAGCCACCGTTCAGACAGCGCATAGAGTTGGCATTCGGGCCGCAGACAAGGATTCTTTCAGTGCCCTTCAGAGGCAGCACACCGTTGTTCTTCAGCAGGACCTCGCTCTCAAGGGCTGCTGCAAGGGCATTGGATGAGAATGCCTCACAAGCGAAGTCAGTGTAGCAGTCAATGTCCCATACCGGATTCTTGAAAAGACCCAGGCGCATTTTCAGCCTCAGAACGCGACGCACTGCATCATCGATTCTGTCCATACCCACTGCCCCCTCTTCAACAAGTTCCTTCAGGTCGATGCAGAATTTCCAGGTTGAAGGTACCATTGCCATATCAATGCCGGCATTGATTGCCAGCCTGACGGCATCCTTCTCGCTTGTGGCAATTCTGTCGCGGTAGTAGAGATTGTTGATGTCATTCCAGTCCGTCACTATCAGCCCATCCCAGGCAAGATTTTCCTTCAGCCAGACTGTCAGGAGCTTGTGGTTGGCATGGAAAGGTACTCCGTTGTTGGAGGAGGAGTTCACCATCAGGGAAAGGGCTCCGTTTCTGATGCATTGTTTGAAAGGTTCGAAATATTTTTCCCTGAGTTCGGCATCACTGACCTTCGAAGGGGTCCTGTCCTGTCCGGACACAGGGACTCCATAGGCCATATAATGCTTGATGCAGGCCGCTATGTGGTTGCCGTCCACATTGCCTGGGTCATCTCCCTGAAGTCCGTGCACCGTCGCCTTTGCAAGTTCGGCGTTGAGATAGGTATCCTCTCCGAAACTCTCCCACATCCTGGGCCAGAGAGGTTCGCGGCCAAGGTCCATCACCGGAGAGAAAGTCCAGGGTACCAAAGCGGCTCGGGTCTCGTAGGCCGTAACCCGGCCCATATCCTCGGCATATCCTCTGCTGAACGTCGCCGCAAGATTGATTTCCTGAGGGAAAAGGGTTGCTCCCGCTATGTAGGAGGCACCGTGAATCTGGTCCAGGCCGTAGAGGCACGGAATTCCGATTTCCTTCAGGGATTTTTCCTGGATTTCGGAGATGATGCGGACATATTTTTCCTTCCGGGGCGCGCTGTTGCCGATGACATTGAGAATTGAGCCGACCTTGTATTTTCCGAAGACGGTGTCCATCAGTTCGGGCACAAGGTGTTCCCTTTCCTCGTCCATTATCACCCCGATTGTCAGCTGTGTCATCTGACCAATCTTCTCCTCGAGGGTCATCTTCCCTAAAATTGCTTCAATTCTTTTCTCCACTGCACTGTCACAGGGGAGAGCCGGTTCAACGGCGGTGCCGCAACCTGAAATTGTTCCGAGCGTCACTCCGGCCACGGCAATAGTTTTCAATCTGTTCATTGTAATAATCAATTATTCAACAACAAGGTTGTCAATGTTTCCTTCGATGACGACGGAGGAATCCGGGGTGGCAAAAAGAGATTTGCCGTTCCTCTTCAAATGACTGAGTTTCAACCCGTCAATCCTGTTGTGGAAAGTCCTGGCTTCAAAAACCGAAGCGGCAGTTCCGTCATCATCGATGCAAATATAGGAAAGTTCCACGTCAGACATCACACAACCCGGAACAGAATTTTCATCCTGTGCAATCACGATTGCCCTCGAACAGGATCTGAGATGGTCGAAATAAAGGTTTTCCGCCACTATGGACTGCATCTGCGGTGGTCTGCCTTCCTTCCATTCCGGAGATTTGATCTGATGGATGGCGAAAGCACCGCGGACATCGTCCTTCTGTGCAATTGTGTTGTGTTCCAGAAATATGCAGGAAGACACCGTGCAATTCCTGATTGCTCCGGATGAAACCGCTTCATTTCCAGCCTCGGGGCCAATCACCACACCCCTGGCAAAATCAGCCCAAATGAGGCAGCCTTCAATCCGTATGTTTTCAAGGTCGGACATAGGCTTTGCATTGTGCCTGACCTTCAGGGTAATGCAGTCATCATAGCAGCGCAGGAAGCAGTCTTTCAGGAGCACGTCCCGGGAGCAGACCACATCGATCCCGTCTCCGTTCAGAATCCAGTTGACCATGTTGATATTCTCGATTCTGACATCGGACATATTGTAAACGGAAATCGTCCAGCTAGGGGAATCTATAATGGTAACATCCTCTATGACAAGATTCCTCCTTCCCGGACTGCGGTCCTTGTTGCACTCAATCAGTAGTTCGCCACTGGCCCACTGGGTACCTGTGTGAGGGAGTTCCGCTCCGGTGATGATGCCGTGGCCTGCGATTCTGCAGTCGCTGCCCTGAATCTCGACAGCAGCATAAAGTACTGCACCATAGTCCACATACAGGGTTTGTCCCTGCTTTAGAACCACCTTCCCTTCGCGATGTTCACCAGGGCCGTAGTAAATCACGGAAGGGTCATCCAAAGAAGGTTTCTCCCTGTCGGGGATGTTGCAAATCAGGAATAGGTTCGTTGCACGGTCGTCGTCAAATTCGACCGAAATCTTTCTGTGGGAATATTCATCAACCAAAAATTCAACCGTGTGGTTGTCAACTACTTCCGGAACAATACCGTAATGAGTTGGCCTGATGCGAACATCTGAAAAGGCTTCCCTGCGCCTGACCCTGACTCTGAGAGGAAAGTCCCCGGGACATTCCACAAGAGCTATGGACATCGTGTCTCTTAGGGCCTTGGAATTGTTCCAGTCATTCCAGATTTCCGGGTGATGAGCCGCAGAATCGGAACTCAGGGCTTTATATACCGTTACGGGCACAAAGCCGTCTCCGCGGTCAACTTCGACGACATAGTCGGTCCCACGGCCGGAGGCTGCGGACAAAGCTAAGGGCAGAAGCAGGAGAAGGGTCAGAATCTTCCTCATAGGTTTTTCCAATGATCCGGTTCTACATAAGGGAAATATTCAACCATGGAAGAATCCGTCCCCACGAAAAGGGAGTCCACACCCAGAGGAGTGCCTGATTCAAAACGGGAGGCTTTCACAAGAACTGGCTCAGTCACCTCGAAAGGTTTCTCGTAGAGAGGAGAGGAAGAGCAAGGAGTGCTCCCGTCGGTTGTGTAACGGATTTCCGACGGATATTTTTCACATTCCAGGCTGACCAGGGCGCTTCCCGATGATGCCACGGAACTGATGTCAATCCTGTCTGAGAGAGGATAGCAGTTCAGACCCATTGAACGGAGAGAGACAACGTGAGCATTCATCCTGCGTTTGAATGAGTCCCAGTCACGCAGATGTGACGGTGTCCAGCCAAGTTCCGCAACTGCAAGAAGACGAGGAAAGACCATATATTCCAGATGCTGACAGTCATCGATAAACTCGCTCCAGGCACAACCCTGGACTCCAAGAAGATTGCCGGCAGCCTCCTCTGAGCAAATCCATTCGATTTCCCTGTCGATTTTCTGCCCCAGAATGAGTTCCTCATTGAAAAGAGCCTTCTGAGGGGTGTCGGCAAGAGGTTCCATAAGGTAGACCTTTCTGACTGGAGAATATCCTACCATTGCCCGGGGCTGGGTCTGGGGAGTGTCCTGATACCAGTCGAAATAGAGGGCTGCCCCTGGGGTGAATATTACCTTCTGGCCCTTGTTCGCTGCCTGTGAGACATATTCCTGACCACGGTAGGAGTAAACCACCGATTCAGGATAGAGTTCGTTTTTGCTGATTTCGTCCCAGCCGCACATTATCTTTCCCTTCGAGTGGATATAGTCCTCAATCCTGTCAACCATATAGCACTGGAGTTCATCGTAGTCCGGGATGCCCTCCCGTTCCATCAGGGCACGGCATTTCGGGCAGAGAGGCCATTCCTTCTTGCGGGCCTCGTCTCCTCCGATGTGGATGTAGTCAGAAGGAAAGACCTCCATTATCTCGTCAAGGACATTTTCAAAGAATTCGTAGGTCTGCGGATTTCCGGCACAGAATTCTCCGCTTGTGTAGGCCCTACCCTTGCAGCACAACTCCGGATGGGAGATGAAAACTGCATCGGAATGTGCCGGGAATTCGATTTCGGGGATTACCTCAATGTGGTTCGCAGCGGCATATTCTACTATTTCCCGAAGTTCATCCTTGGTGTAATAACCGCCATAGGCATTCGGAGTACCCTCGTCAAGATAATGTCTGTCCTGCTTGTCCCACCACTCGATCCAACTTTTCTGCGTGCGGAAGGAACCTTTGGCTGTAAGCTCAGGGTAACGGTCGAGTTTCACTCTCCATCCACCGTTGTCTGTCAGATGAAGGTGAAAGTAATTCATCTTGTAGCGGGCCATCTGGTCCAGCAGAAGGAAAATTTCCTCCTTAGGAAAAAAATGTCTCGAAACATCCAGATGGAATCCCCGGTAAGGAAAGCTGGGAGCATCTTCAATCCTGACACAAGGCAGACCCTTGTCCGTCAGTATCTGCAGCAGGGTCTGGACAGCGTAGAAAGCTCCGTCCTCATCTGAACAGTTCACAGTGATTTTCCGTCTTCCGACAGTCAGCCTGTAGCCCTCGGCTGGGATTGACTTGTCATCGACAAAGTTGACACAGGCCATCGGATTCGCACGGAAATCAGCGCTGTCCGTGCGGAACCATCCGCCGGATAGCGAGATTACGCCCGGCTGCGGGACAATTGACAGGTCCTCCGGACTGGGAGAAGAGCAGCAGACGGCGCAAAGATAGGCCGCCGCGGCCATCATCAACTTTTTCATATTGTTTAATATTCAATTTCTATATTATCACCGCTGACCAGCCATTGGGAAGTGTTCTGAATCAACGTCCCATTGTAGGTTACATTCTTGATTTCCAATCCTTTGATTGTGTTTCCATTCGAGACAACCGTAGAGATTCCGCACCCTGTTTCCGAAAGGACGGATATGTTCGAAAACTTCACCCTTTTCATCAGGCAGCCTCCCTGCGATGGTTTCTGCCAGACTGAAACAGGCCGGCCGTTCGGACGGATGTTGTCAATGACGATGTCCTGGAAGCTGATGTCTGAAATAGTGCCGGATGTGGTACCGCCCGAAGGATACTGGCTGATGCACAGACCTCCACGGTCGTCATTGGAGTAATTGCTGTTTTTTGTCGGATAATCAAGCACGGTGCAGTTCGAAACAAGCACATCGTGGATGCATCCGGTCTGTGTTGAGCCGCTTTCCGGACCAACGACGATGCCACCGGCAAAGTCAGCCCAGATGAGGTTGTCCTGAATGGTGATGTTTTTGGTGTCATCAAGGGAAAGATGATTGACCTTCAGGGTAATGCAGTCATCATAAGTCCTGATGAAGCAGCCCCGGATTACGGCATCGCTGACGGAACACAAATCGATTCCGTCCCCGTTCAGAATCCAGCAGATTATGTTCGTGTTCTCGATTCGGACATTGTCAGTGCGGTAAATCGAAAAAGTCCAGCTCGGAGAATCAACGACGGTTATGCCCTCTACCGTGAAACCGTTGCGGGTGCCGGTTTTTGTAGCATTGGTTTCAATCAACTGGTAGCCGCTGGCATATCTGTCTCCAGTGTGGGGGAGACGTGCTCCTGAGAGCACTCCCCTGCCCTTGATGGCCGTGTTGTCACCGACCGAATTGATTTTGGCATAGACGACGGCACCCTCGTCTATGTAAAGTGTCTGGTTGTCCTTCAGGGTAATCCACTGCGGATTCCACACTCCGGGACCGTAGTAGATGACATTTGAAGGGAGATTTTCGGGGTCAGGTCTGTCCGGATCCGGTTTCTCGGGCAGGACCATCAGATTGTGGAAACGGTCCCCGTCATATTCAATGGAGAACTTCCTGGCCTGCCAGGAAGGTATGGTGAGTTCGATCGTGTTGGCATCCACGGCCACCGGAACGATTCCCGAGAGGGTCGGGCGCACTTTCACGCTTGAGTAGGATCCGCTGAGTTTCTTCACCCTGATTGTCACGGGAGAATCAAAATCTGCGGTAAAATTCACGAAACTGGCAGTGTCGCGCAGTCTCTTGGAGTTGTCCCAGTCATTCCAGATCTGGGTGTGATGGTTCGGAGCATCCGACACAAGGGCATCGTGCACAAAGGCCTCCTTCCACTGTCCGTCGCCCTGAAGAACGCTCACGCTGTAATGAATATTCTTTTTGAGGACTTCCTTCAGCTGGACCGTCTTTCCCCAGACTACAGGCTGCGCAGAGTCTGCGGAAGACATTTTCACCCAGCAGGCGAGAAGTCCGTCAGTCTCGAATCTGGAGAAATCCAGTTCAAGGGAGAGACTGCATCCCATGACAAGAGGTTTGGTGAGGGATATGTCAATTCTGTCGGTTTCCAGGCCGTCAATCTTCAGGTCCACCGGCAGAATCCAGTCACCATCCCCACACATCGGCATCAGGAAAGACCCTGTCTCAGGCGTTTCTCCTGTCACCTCAAAGGTCTTCGACCAGCCACCGTCCTTTGCCGAAGTAATCCATCCCGGCAGGGAAATCCTGTCCGCAAGGCCTGAGATTGTCGTCCTGGCAGAAACCAGAGTCTGAGGAGCTCCCGTGACAGTCATAGTGAACGACGGGGTAAAAAGAGTCAGAGGCACCGCCGAAGCATCGGCTTGAGAAGACTTTCCGTCCCAATGCCACAGCCCCGGCAAATCCGAGGCCGTGTCCTTGGGATAGAAAAAGTAGGATGACAGAGGAAGTCCCTCCGTCCTTGCCCCTATGACAAATTTTTCCATCCTGTCTGAAGCGATGACATTCATCCTCTCCCCGGAAGTGAGCACCGTGGCTGGTCGTTTGGAAGATCCCTCGGCCACATCCACGCAGTCTTCACCCTTGAAAGAATAGACTATGCAGTCCCAGTCCTCCATCTCCTGAGGCATTCCTTCGACCGAAACCTCGAAAGAACCGTCAGGAAACTCTGAAGAGGGAACTTCAGACCGCCTGCAGGCGGCAAGAGAAAGTCCTGCCGCTGCAAGCATAAGAAAATATCTGCCTGTTCGAAGCATAATGGTTCAGAAATTATTTCGCCTCGAATGCAATGACATATTTGGCCATCTGACCTTCCTGTCCGGCTACTACAGCACCATCGATGACGATTGTAGGCTGGAATGAATCTGCCTGATAGTTGTCACCACCGACATAGTAAACATCTGTCCAGCCGAGGTCTGCAAGAACGTATGCTCCCTGCATAATGGTCATATACTTACCGTTGATGGTTGCAAGGCCAAGTTTGTTGTCGATTGTGCGGCCGATGAAGCAGCGTGACCTTGTGCCATTGAAGCCCTGCCCGAGGACCTCGGTGTCACCGTCGTTTGCCATAGCGTCTGCAAAGCGGACCTTGTAGCCGTCGACAACGAGTGCAGGGTTGAAATATGCGGCGCCTGTAACGGCCCAGTCCTCACCTTCAACCTTGAAGTCATCCCTGAAAGGAGCGTATGACGTGTCATCAAGTTTGGTTTTGTAGTCGAAACCGAAGTCGGAAGCCTTCCTGAAGTCACCAAGGACGTGGAAGATGTCTGCACTAGGGTCAGGGGTGATTCGCTTCAGGCCCATCTTGCCATTTGAGTCAAAGCCGAAGCAAAGGCCGTGGGACGTTCCCTTGGCCTTCACGCCTGTCCACCAGGAAGCGGATGCCTTGGAAACGATCTGTCCATCGGATTTCACCCAGCAGGTCCAGGCAGCAGGACAGCCGCTCATTGTAATCAGAGAATTGACACTTTCAGCTGATTTTCCGGAAGAAACGGCAGTCGCATCGGAGATAATCTTGCCCTTGTAGTCACGCTCGTTGAAAGTAACGATAGTGAAATCGCAGGTAGTCATATCAACCATTGCCTTGCTGGCATCATAGTCTCCCAGAAGACCCATTTTTGCAATCTGGTCCTCATAACCGGAGTTGTCCCACCAAGCCTGTGTCTCGCCTCCGGTGTTAGGTGCAGGAACCTGTTTCTTCAGAGCTTTGGAATTGAGGACTGTCAAAGAAGGAATCTTTGCCCTCTGTGCATCGGTGGTAGTCTCCTCGAAGCCCCAGGCTTTCGGATCTCCAAGAACGGCGGAATAGTCAATGCTGACAGGGAATTTCTTTGTTGTGGCGCCAACAGTGATGGTAATTTCTGCAGGACCTTCTGAAAGGTCAACGGTTGGATTTTCCACCTTGGCTCCCTCCATCAATGCCCCTTCACCGAAGACAAGGGTAACCTTGCTGCGGTCCATTCCGGCTGCGTAAGTGATGACGAATGCCTTTGTAGCCACATTGTAAATCACAGCATATCCGCCTTCCACTGACACTTTTGAACCGTCAGCCACAGGAAGGGCATTTGAAGTGATGGTCACGACATACTGAACTTTCTTTCCATTAGGGTCAGTGAAGTAGATGTTCGGGTCGGTGCTTACATCATAGTTGCCCGGATCCGCAGGGAAAACGAGTTTCCATCCGTCATTCACATTTAGGATGAGCTTTGCTGCAGAGAAGTTCTCGGCAGTAGTGAATCTGAAGGAAATGGTGTTGTCAACGACAACGCCTTCAACTGTCTCTCCTTCAACTTCAAGGGAAATTGCATCGAAAGGTTTGTCAGAATAGACAGGACCTTCAGGAGTTTTTTCTGTACAGGAAGCGAGCATTCCAAGCGTAATCACGCAAAGAGCGCTCAGGAACAAATTTTTGAGTTTCATAAAAGTGTTGTTAATGTTGTGTCTGTAAAATTGCCCTACCATCCGGGATTGACCTGGAGATTGGAGTTTTTGTATCTTTCGTAATCGGAATAAGGGTAGAGATAGTACTTGTCATCCCATTTCCTTGTCTGAACAAGGTTCTTTGTGTAAGCCACTGTCCCGCTCGCCTCATCCTTCACGAGAGAAAGCCCGTAGATTTGGGTATCCCCGCACTGGAGTTTCCATCTTCTTGTGTCCCAGAAACGATGATTCTCAAAGGCGAACTCGACGCGGTTTTCTTTCTGAACGGTCTTCAGGAAATCAGTCGTCGCACCCACCTGACCGACACCTGCCCTTGCACGGACGGCATTCAGGGCTTCCAGCGGAGACATAGTGTAGTTCACCTGTCCCAGACTTCCCTTGAAAGAGGCATCACCTGTCGCAAGGTAAAGTGCCTCGGCGTAAATCAGGTACATTTCCGCAAATCGGATGATGGGATAGATGTGAGGGTATGAAATCGAATTTCCAGTCACGAACGAGGTCTCCTCTATGAGGTTCTTGCGCAGGTAGTAGGAAGTCGGGGTCGCACCTTTCTTCGGAAGTGCGTTCTGTCCGCCCTCCCACATTTCCAGAGGTTTACCCTTGAACATCGAGCCGTTGACATAGAAAGTCTCTGCAAAACGCGGGTCTCTCTTTGACGGGTCGAGTGCGATGGCACGGTGGGCAGGATTGTCCCAGTCGAAAGGAGTACCGTCCAGCAGGTCGAATGCCTCGGCAAGGTTCTGCGACGGGCAAGATCCTGAATTTCCGCCCTCCACTCCCATTGGGAAATTGGAACTTTCAAGACCGTTGCTTGCAGAACGGATGATTCCGAATATGTAACCCTTTGCATTGAAGTTATTGATCTTCTGTTCTTTGACAAGGGAATACCAACCACTGTCAATGACCTCTTTGGCTGCCGCCGCAGCTTTTTCATAGCGAGTTTTGTCTCCGGTCGGATTGTGAAGCGGACTGGCATCGTAGAGAAGTACCCTCGCCTTGAAGGCCATTGCCGCTCCCCTTGTGATTCTGTTTGTCCTTCCGGTGACAAATTCCGCATAGCTCACCGGGAGTTTCGGTGTAATCTCATCCAGTTCTCCTACAATCCACTCTGTCACAGTGTGAAAATCCGAAGGAACCATTTCATTGACCTTTGCCGGGTCGGCGCTATGATCCATCAGGACGATGTCACCGTAGCGTCGCATCAGTTCAAAATGGTACCAGGCACGCAGGAAACGGACTTCGTAGGGATAGTTTTTCAACTGCTGCATCCTGTCCTTGTAATCTTCCAGGTACTGCGTCTGAGGGAAATCGTCAGGTGCATTCTCAAGGAAATAGTTGGCCTGTGCTATGCCTGCATAGTAATGAGAGAAGCAGTCGTTGATTGTGTTGCGGGGACTCCAGGTCCCGTCATAATAGGTTTTGATTCCATTGCTTTCCCACGCATACACAGCATCGTCGGTGGCGCTGCTCTGGGTTGTCCACAGCCATTCGGTGTCAGCATCAAGATAGCTGTAAACGTGGGAGCAGACTTTCTTCACGTTTTCAAAACAACTGAACTGATAGTCGGTGGTCTGGTAGGTATTTTCCGTCTGTTCGAGAAAATCGCAGGAACCCAGGCCGGCAATCAGGGCTGCCGAAAGAGCCATATATTTCATTATATTGTTCATATGACGAGAATTAGAATGTAAATTTCAGTCCTAAGGAGAATGACCTCACGGAAGGATAACCAAGGGATATGGACTCAGGGTCGAAAATCTTGATTCTGTCAACAGAGAAGAGATTCAGTCCCCGGAAGAAAATGGAAATCTCACGGAATTTCGCCCTCATCAATGCCTCCGACTGGAATCCGTAGTAAACATAGACCGAGCGGAGCTTGAACCAGTCGGACTTTTCAACCCAGAAATCACTTCCTCCCTGGAAGTTGTTCCCGTTGCTCAGGGTGGTCAGACGCGGATAGCGGGCATTCTGGTTTTCCGGTGTCCAGCGGTTGTTGTAATAGTGCATCGAGATGTTCTTGTCATCATTGTAGAGCGGCCAGTAAATTGACCCGGTTGTGAGCTGGACATACTGGTTGATGCGTCCGTCGAAAGTGGCCTCGAAACCCAGACCCTTCCATTTGAATCCCAACTGGATACCGTAAACGGCTGAAGGAAGGGTGTGGTATTGATCCATATACTGCTTGTCATTCACGTCAATCACGCCATCCCCGCTGATGTCCTTGTAGCGGATGTCTCCCGGTTTCACTCCTTTTCCGTCGAGGGTGCTGTGAGGGTATTTCGGAAGCAGATTGCCCTTGGAATCGAAATCGGAAGTGCTGTAGAGGCCGTCGCTGGTATAGAGGGTCAAGGCCGTGATGGAGTGACCGGTCCGGTACATATAGGAGTAAGGATGGTATTCCTCACCCATTTCAAGAATCTTGTCCTTAGTGTAGGAAATGCAGCCTCCTATGTGCCAGGAGAAATCTCCGACCGTCTGGCTCCAGCTTGCGGAAAGTTCGCCTCCCCAGTTCAGGGTCTCTCCGTTGAAAATGTACGGCGAGCCGAGGCCGAGCAATGAGGAATATACTCCGGAGGATGACAACTTCAGATGTTTCCTGTGGTTGCGGAAGACATCAATGCCTACCTCAAGACCTCCGAAGGCCCGAAGATCGATTCCCACATTGGCCTTGAAGTCCGTTTCCGGGAGAGCCCCATAAGAAGGGTAGGAGCCCTGCATCATTCCGGATTCGGACGAGCCGACCATTGCAACAAATCCACTGCCACCGCCGTTGTTCGGAGTGTCCAGACCGTAACCCAGCCTTGCATCGTAACCGGTGATTCCATAGCTTGCGCGAAGCTTCAGAAGGTCGAGTCCGGAAGCATCCTTGAGGAAAGACTCGTTCGAGATGATCCAGGCTGCGGAAACGGCAGGATAGAAACGATATTTCTTTCCTTTCTCGAGGAAAGCACTGCCAGAGCAGGTCGCCACTACATCCACGAGATATCTGTGGTCGTAGTCATATCCTGCCCTGAGGATGAAATCATTGTAGGAAAACACATTGCACTTTCCCCTGTTCTTCCATCTGTCCATCGACCAGATGAAGGAAGCCTTCACGCCATTCTTGCCGAAGGTCCTGTCATAGTCAGCCATTGCCGTTACGGAGAAATTGTTGTTGACATTGCTTCCGCCTGCAAGAGCAGATGAGAAGGACAGGTCGGTGTCATTGCCGTATTCGGACCAGTTGAGTTTCTGAACGTCTCCATTATCGTCCCGGCCGTAGGACATCATTGCATACTTGTAGGTCTTTGACCTGTTGTCATTGATCACCGCACTGTTGTCGAATGCGCCCTTGAGTGTCAGGGAGAGTCCCTGTGTCAGCATCGACAGGTCCTGGATGATCGAGATATCAGCAAGAAGGGTTCTCTGGAGAGAAACCGAATATCCACTCTGGGTGTAGGTCGAAAGAGGATTCGCAAAGAGTTCCGACCGTGCCCAGAGACCGTCCTCGGACTTGAGAGGGAAAGCGATTGCCGGAGTGGTGTAGATTCCCGAGACATAGGTTCCCGCGTAAGGCTGCTGTGTCTGAGAGAGACGCCCCATCATATTGATCCTGATTCGGGTGGTCCTTGTCATTTCCGCTTCAAGGTTGGTCCTGAGTTTGAGACAGGAATTCTGGAACTGGGTGCTGTAGCCTTCATTCATCCTTGTGTTGTTGAACAGGCCGTCGTAGCCGTTGTAGTTGGCGAGCACATAGTAGCGGAAGCGTTTCTCCTTTCCCTCCAGGGAAACGTTCAGGTCGTGGACGAATGCCGTCTTCCTGAGAACTTCCTTCTGCCAGTCCACCGAAGGGAAGAGGGAACTGCCCTGTGCGATTCCCTTAAGGTCGGCAGCCGTGTATCTCGGCTGAAGGCCGTCATTGGCAAGTGCCTCATTAACTGCATTGGCATAGGTAAGGCCGTCCGCCATCTGAGGCATTGCAAACGGGGTCTGGACGCCGAAACTGTATTCGGCATTGATTCTCATTCCCGGAGTATGTCCCCTCTTGGTCGTGATGACAATCACTCCGTCCGCTCCCCTGTTTCCGTAGATTGCGATTGCGGCGGCATCCTTGAGAACCGTGATGTTCTCTACCTCTTCTGCTCCGATGAACGCCGGAGATCTCTCGACACCGTCAACTATGTACATCACATTGTTGCCCGAGAAGGAGCCCCTTCCCCTGACAAACATTGCCTGTGCGTTGTCCGGAAGATTTCCTCCGCTTGTCACATTCACTCCGGGAAGCATTCCGGCTATGCTTGCAAGTGCCTGTCTTCCACGGACAATCTGAAGGGCCTGTACCCCTATGCTGGAAGCGCTGACTGTTGAAAGGTCCGTGCTGACAGACTTGTCGTAACCCAGGAAAAGGACGGTGTCCCTGATCGGGTTTATTTCTCGTGCAAAGGAGAGTGAGGCTGACAGCAACAGGAGAGCCAGGGTAATGAATATCTGCTTTTTCATCATTTCAATATTTTCAAGTTACTACCATCCCGGGTTCTGGACCAGTCCATATCCCTTGTTGATCTCATCGGACGGGAACGCGCTCAGGAACCATTTCGGGCTGAATTTATCCTGCCAGATTCTGCCCTGGTCCATCTTTGACGGGTCTGAATAGGTGAGAACAAGGTTGCCCTCCTCGAAAGAGCCACTCTTGCGGGTTATCTGGATTCCGTAGAGAATCTTGCGCATCAGGTCCTCCCTCTTCCAAAAAGCGATGTCGAACCAGCGGACTTCTTCGAAACAGAACTCCCTCGCCCTTTCATCTAAAATCTCCTCGCGAAGGTATTTGTCACCTTGAAGGCTGCATTCAGGATAGTCCGGAAGGGCTTGCCCCGAATGAAGCTTGGCGGCATTCGGAAGGGTCATTTCCGGAAGGCCCACCCTTGTGCGGGTCTTGTTGAGCCAGGAAAGGGCTTCCTGGGAACGGCCAAGCTCGTTCAGAGCCTCAGCGTACATCAGATAGAGTTCAGGAAGACGGATATAGGCCGAATTGGTGGCCTTGTTGAGGAACTCGTCATTGTAATCCCAAAGGAACTTCCTGATAATAAAGCCCGTGGCACATTTCGGATTGGCTGAACTTCCGTGTTCCAGACCGTCAATCCAGGTCTCGGCACAACGTGTCCTGTAACGGTCACCGGCTATCAGCACCGTCTCGTAAAGACGAGGGTCCTTCCCCGTGAAAGGATTGTTGTAAACCGTTCCGTCGTGACCGTGGTCGGAAAGCCATTTTCTGTAATCGGAAGGTGTGCCGTCGGCAGCGGTAAACATATCCACGAAATTCAGGGTCACGCAGCCTCCGCCATATCCCCTTCCTGCCTGTCCCTGGTCGGTCAGACCGAAATAAAACCTGTGATAGGTGTTGGAGTAGGTCGGTATGGCCCTACCGGTGTGGATGATGATTTCCGGGGATTCCCTATCAGCGTAGCAGGTGCTGAAAGCCTGACGGTAGCCCTCGGCGTCATTTGTCTGAGGCATCACCATCCTGTAGGCATCACCGTTTTCCGTGTTCTTCTTGAAGAAATCCTCACAGGCATCAGCCACGGCCTGCCAGTTCTCCTGCTTGTAGGAACCGAGCCAGGTCATCAGTCCGGGATCCTCCTTTACGGAAGCTCTGTTGGCTGCCGTAGGTTCCTGTGCCTGAAGGTAAGGAGTCGATGCATTGAACAGCGGACGGGCCGCAAGTTGAAGCACCCTTGCCTTCAGTGCGAGTGCTCCGGCAGCGGTCATTCTTCCGTTGTCCGCATCTGCGACAGTCCACGGAAGCTCTTTCGCTGCCTGCTCGCACATATTCACAATAAAATCCACACACTGTCTCACCGTTTTGCGGGAATAATCCGCAGTCATTTCATTTTCCGGGGTGGCATAGTCATCCAGAATCGGCACTCCTCCGAAATGACGGAGCATCTCGTGCATCTGAAGGGCTATGATCATCCTTGCCTCACCTTTGCGAACTTTTTTCTCCTCATCAGTCATATCGGGGACCCTGTCCACATTGTTGATGAAAATCCACGCGCGCCTGATTCCTGTCCAGGCGCCTTCCTGATCCGGAAGGAAGCCGAACTTGCCACTTCCTTCATTCTCCGCCTCGGCATTGTAGGTGCCTGCATAGTAGGTCTTGATAACACCTCCCCAGGTACAATGGCTCTGCATCAGGTCAGTCATTGTATCAAGATTGTCCCAGCCAATCTTGTTCCCTCCGTTCTGGAATTCGTAATTTCCGTTGTTGGAATGGACTGTCAGACAGGTACGGAGCGAGGCGTATGCACCGATGAGTTCTCTCTCGGCATACAACTTCGACGAAAAGATCTGTTCAAGGGTCATATCCGCTCCAGGCGCCTTCTCGAGAAAGTCGTTGCCGAATTTGAGGTCGCTGCAGGAAGAAGCGGCAAAGAGCGCGGCAGCAGCCATTATATTTGTAAATATCTTTTTCATCATCAGAACGTTATATTAATGCCGAAGTTGAAAATCCTGTTGTTTGGATAGGTGTAGGTCCCGTCTCCGGTGCTGCCTTCGGGGTCAATGTCATACTGCTCGAGTTCAGAGAACAGGGTCAGAAGGTTGTAACCGCTCAGGAAGACTTTGAAAGATGAGATTCCGGCTTTCCCGAGGGCCTTGTCCTTGAATGTGTAGGCGACCTCGGCCGTCTTGAGCCTCAGATAGGAACCGTCCATCAGCCAGAGGTCGGAATCTCTGGTGTACTGGGTCTTGTTCACGAATGTAAGTCTCGGGAAACGGGCATTGTCCATATTCTCCTCGGTCCACCTGCCGTCAGCCAGATAGGTCAGAAGGCTTCGGGAGTTCTGGGTTCCGAAAGGAGTGCGGTACTCGCCCGAAAGCACCCTCGATGCGTGCAGGGCCCCGGTCCACTGCATAGAAACCGACAATCCCTTCCAGCTGAGTCCCGCCACAAGACCGAAGACATAGTCAGGACGGGCGGAGTAACCGTAAAAGGTACAGTCGTTCCCGTCAATCTTCCCGTCATTGTTCAAATCCTTGAACAGAGGGTCTCCCGGTTTGTTTGTTCCGGGCTGCTCCGGAAGAAGGTACCTGCCTTCGTCGTCTTTAAGCAGATTTCCGTCGGAGTCGAAATCGGACGGACGGTAGAACCTGTCGAATACAAGACCGTAGCTCTGTCCGGTAGGGCGTCCCGTCTGGGCCATATACCACTCGTTCGGAGTCACCTCATCCATAAAGATGATCTTGTTTTTGGAATATGACATATTCGCAGTTATCCAGTAGCCTACCTTGCGACTCGGGCGCGTGTCCCTCCATCCCAGAGAGAGTTCATATCCCCAGTTGTCCACGATTCCCAGGTTCATAAGAGGGAGCTTGTAGTCTGTCACCGACGGAGATGTCCTCCTTTTGGAGAGAATGTCCTTACGGTGTTCAAAGAAGAGATCACCGTTGAAAGACAGGCGGTTGTCAAACATTTTCAAATCGATTCCGTAATTCTGCTTGTAGGCCTTCTCCCAGGTCACGTCCTCATTGCCCTGGCGGCTCTCGACCGCATCCCGCAGCATCCCGATGGTCGGATTGATGCCGAACTGCCAACTGCCATAGGCTCCATCACCGACAGCACTGTGGTTGCCGTTCCAGCCTCCAAGGTAGAGGAAACGCTCTCCGGAATATTTGTCATTGCCGACAACTCCGTACGAAGCCCTGATTTTCAGGAAATCAATCACCTTGGCCTTGCTCATCCACTTCTCGGACGAAACCACCCATCCGGCCGAAACGGAAGGGAAGAAACCGTAACGCTTGCCGGGAAGGAAGTTCTCGGAACCGTTGTAGCCGGCATTGAGGTCAAGCAAATATTTCTGTTTGTAGGAATATGTGGCCCTCCAGACATATCCCACATATCCGGTCGGTATGTCGGAATATGAGGAAGGATAATATTTCTTGCTCTGGTTGTAGAGGAAGAGACCCGAGACAGCGTGGTCTCCGAAAGTGCGGTTGTAATTGATTGATCCCTCGAGATACCAGTCCCTGGCACGGCCGGAAGAAGTCTCGGAATAGGAAAGAGGTTCATTAAGGTTGCTTATGCCCTCGGTCCGGTAAACGATAGTGTTGTCAAAACGAGGGTCGGAAATATCCATTCCGGGCTGTGTGACTGAGCCCTTGTAAATCGGAATCCAGGTACTGTCGGTACCCGTCGGAGAACGGAGGATTGTCACGCTGTGGGTAGTGTTGTAGGCTCCCTTGACCTGTGCGCTCAAGCCCTTTGTGACAAAATCGAGATTCTGCTCGATAGCCAGGTCGAGATTCAGGACATTCTGGTTAGTGGTGTAAAGACCCCAGTTGTAGTAATAGTCGTAAGGAGACTTGGTTTCTCCGATCGGGATGTAGGGATTGAAGCCGTTCTGGATGAGTTTCCCGTCCACGAAACCCGGACTCGAGAATGGCACGCACCACATCACGGTCCTCCAGAGGTCCTCGTTCTGCGGTTCCTTGCGGCTGCCCAGACGGCCTCCGATGTTGAGTTTGAGCAAGGTCGTCTTCGTGAGGTTCACATCCACATTGGTCCTGTAGTTGAACCTGTCGTAGCGGAAGTTCGAATTGAAGGTCTCATAATTCTGCTTCAGGACACCGTCCTGGTGCAGATAGCCCAATGAAACAAAGTAGCGGAATCTTTTCCCGCCACCGGACAGGGTGACATTATGCTGTGTCTGCCAGGAGAAATCCTTGAAGATTTCCTTCTGCCAGTTGACATTCGGGAACATTATCGGCTCGTCGCCCTGGCGGAATCTCTCGGTCACATAGTCGGAGAAGATGAGGTTCTTGTCGGAGACTCCGTCGGATTTCTGGGCTTCAGTGAAGAGGGTGGCGTAGGTGTAACTGTCAACACAGGTAAGTTTGCGCAGCGCCTGGGTCAGACCGAACTGGCTGGAAACCGAAATGCTCATCGCGTCCTCGGCACCGCGCCTTGTGGTCACGAGGATGACTCCATTGGCGCCACGAACTCCGAACACTGCCGTCGAAGAGGCATCTTTCAGAACTGTGATACTCTCGATTTCATTCGGGTCCATCTGGAAAAACGACCTCTCGACTCCGTCCACCAGAATGAGAGGGCTGGAAGCCGTGTTGGACAGCGAACCGGTTCCACGCACGAAAATCTGAGGGTCATCCGCACCCGGCTGTCCGGAGGTCTGGACGGTGGAAATTCCGGTGACGGCTCCGGCAAGAGCGCTTGCTGCACTTCCCGCTGGAGATTTCAGAAGTTCGCTCGTGCTAATTGAAGTGATGGCTCCGGTGATGGAGAGCTTACTCTGTTTTCCGTAGGCGATGACCTGAACTTCATCAAGAGTCTGTAAATCCGGCACGAGAGCAATTTTGCCCATCGATGCGGCAGCCTTTACTTCAAGGGTCTCGTAACCCATCAGGGAAATCTCAAGAACTGAACCGGCAGGTACCTTGAGGCTGAACCGGCCGTCTAAATCAGTGATGACGTGGTCTGTTGAAGACTTGGCTTTCAGAAGCACGACCGCACCGATGAGAGGCTCCCCTGTAGAGGAATCCACGACCGTTCCGGTTGCCGTCACGGTCTGGGCGGCTGCATTGAAAGAGCCGAAGAAAATGACAAGCGCTGAAATAAGAATCAGCAGCAAGCCTTTGCAAAATCCGTTTGACATTAGCCTTGTTATTAACTTAGGTTTCGACAAATTTAAATCAGCAACAGGCTATGCAAGGTCGAAAATTGTTCACAAAAACTCCACTTGTCAGAGAACCTGCCCTCGAATGCTGTCCAGATAGGCTTTCGGCGTCATCCCATACTTCTTCTTGAAGCAGGCGGAGAAATATTTCGGGTCGTTGAATCCGACTGAAAAAGCAATGTCGGAAATCCTCACGTCATCCTTGTTTTCGGTCAATGCCTTGTAGGCGACGGTCATCCTGACATTGTTGATGAATGCTCCCGGCGACATCCCTGTAAGGACCTTGAGTTTCTCCGTCAGGACAGTCTTGGATGTCCCCATTGAAGAGACGAACTCCGGAAGGTCGAAATCACAGTCCTTGTAGTGGGCATTTACGCAGTCAATGGCTCTTCTCAGGAAAGTCTCATCCATTGAAGTGTACTCCATATTGTCCACATCCAGGACAATCTGTTTCCGGAAGTCAGCCCCCTTCCGTTCAATCTTCCTCAGACACTCGACAATCTGGGCATAGAGAAGTTTCATCGAGAACGGCTTGCAGACATACCCGTCGGTTCCAGCCTGCCAGCCTTCAATCTGGCTTTCCTCGGCACTTTTTGCGGTCAGAAGGATGACAGGGATGTGACAGTATTCAAACCTGGACTTGATTGTCCTGCACAGTTCCAGTCCGTCCATCTGAGGCATCATCACGTCGGATACGACGAGCGAGACATCCGAATGTTCCAGGATTTCCAGAGCTTCCTTCCCGTCCCCTGCCGTCAGCACATTGAAATGCTCCGCAAGCATACTCTTCACCAGATAGCAGAGTTCCTGATTGTCATCCACAAAAAGAATGGTGTAGTCATTCGACAGTCCCTCGGGACGCTCCAGAACCACTGTCGCAGTATTCAGGACAGGACAACTGTCCTGGGAGGTGTCCTTTCCGATTTCATCCTCCTCAAAGGCCTCCTCCGAGATCGGCAGCCGGACAGAGAAGACATTGCCTTGCTCCGGACTGCTTGACACAGTGATTTCACCTTTGTGAAGAGTGACAAGGTCCTTGACCAGAGACAATCCTATGCCTGTTCCGATGGTGTTGTGCTTTCTGTAGTCACCTTCGTAGAATCTCTTGAAAAGCCCCTTGATGGTCTTCTCGGACATAATATCCCCCGTGTTCACCACGTCAATCATCACCATCCCGTCGGCCAGGGATGAAACCTTCACGCTTATGTCCCCGCCCTTCGGAGTGTATTTCGCGGCATTTGAAAGCAGGTTGTACACTATTTTGTCAACCTTGTCCGTGTCATACCAGCCCTCGATCTGGTCCGGGGAACTCGTGAAGGAAAGGTTCTGGGCCTTGCCGGCAATCAGAGGGCTGAAAGCCTCCACACAAGAAGATATGAACTTCGTGAGATTTCCCCTGGAGACGGACAGTTTCAGATTCCCGCTCTCGACTTTTCTGAACTCGAGCATCTGCTGAAGGAGTCTGGTCAGCCTGGTTGTGTTGACAGACAGGACTTTGGGCAGGTCAGGATTCCATTTTCCGCCAGTCAGGCTCTCCACCGATGCATTGATGATGCTAAGAGGGGTCATCAGTTCGTGGGTGACATTGGTGTAGAACTGGAGTTTCAGGTGATTGAGTTCCTCAGCCTTCTGTTTCTCCATCCTGCTGAGCCTCACAAGTTCACGCGCCTTGATGCGGTCATAGGTGTATCTCCAGATTCCGTAGGCCAGAGCAGCAAAGACCAGCAGATATGCCATAATAGCCCAGGATGACAGGAGAGGATGGCGCAACACCTTGATTCTCAGGATGCGCTCGTGGGTCTTGTCCCTTCCGAGGGTCTTCAGGCGGAAGACATAGTTCCCCGGCGGTACGTTTTCATAACTTGCAGTGTGTCTCCCCTCGGCATCAATCACCTCTTTCCGGTCATACCCTTCGAGGATGTAGGAATATATGTCCTGCTCTCCGGCGCCCTTGTTCAGAAGGGCAAAACTTATTGAAAACGAATGCACCGTGTGGTCTATCCTGACCAGGTCGGCATAGTTGATATCCTTTTCGCAGACTTTCCTGCGCTGTTTTGGGGACATCGACCTCAAAGAAGTCTCTCCGAGACGGAAGTCAGTCAGGCAGAGATTCTCCCTCACGGGGAAAGACGGGGTCTGGCTGCGCAGCGGGAAATAGACGATTCCCTTGGAAGAACCGGCGGCAACCGTCCCGTCAGGCAGATTCACAAGAGTGCTGGCATTGAATGACATCGAAGCATCGTGATCCGAGAGTGAAATATAGTCCACGTCTCCGATTCTGTCACCTTCGGAGTATGTGAAGGAGACAGCGGCATCGGAAGTGGTCACCCACAGTCGGGAAGTGATGTCTGAGGACATTCCTGTAATACCTTTATTATATAGGGCGGAGATATTGTTGATCTGACCGAACTCCCCTTTCTTCCTGTCGTAGAGATACAGCCCGTCAAAAGAGGACCCTGCCCAGACATTCGAGGCCGGATCCACGAAAAGACAGGAAACATTGTCAGACTCTCCAAGGGACCATCTGACCAGACTGCCGTCGGAAGGGGAAAGACGATACACTCCGTTGTAGTTGGTAGCAATCCAGACTGAGCCGTCACGAGCCGACTTGAGGTCGGTCACAATCACATCCGAAAGAGGGTCCAGGGCAGCATCCGGCAGATAATCCGCAATTGAAAAAACCTTGTTCCCGGGTGTCATCACGAAAACGCCTTTCCTTGTTCCGATCCAGAGGTTCGATGCATTGTCTTCAGCGATTGCAGTCACTCCCAGATGAGAAAAATCGGGATATTCCTCAGAAATAACCCTCCGGGCACCGCTTCGGGAGGACGGGTCCAGAAGCCATAGCCCCTGACTGTAAGTCCCGAAACAGATTTCCGAAGTACTGCGTCTGCGCGATATTACATCAACGGCCGAAGTGTAGGGGAAATCCCTGAAAGCCGGATATTTCTCGTAAGAGAGGAAACTGCCGTCAAAGGGGTCGTAAAGCACCATTCCGAAACCTGTGATTCCAAGCCAGAGACGACCGTCAGGCATAGGAAATATACTGCGTACCGAATTGGTCCTGAGAGACTTCCTGATGTTTTCAAGGGCATCAGTCCTGAAGTCGGCATCGGGATTTTCCACCTTGAAGACCCCTCCGCAGAACATACTCAGCCAGATATTCCCGTCGTCTGTCCTGAGGATAGAGCTTACCTCATTGTAAGGCAGGTCGTGACCGGGTTCTCCCGGAGCGTAGTTGACGAAAGAGAGAGGATCCGAAATGTCTTCGAGAATGCTCAGGCCGCTTCTTGAAGCCACCATCAGTCTCCCATCGGAATCCTGTCCGATGTCGTAGATCACATCATCCAGAAGGGATCCGGCCTCCGGCGTGTTGGAATAGACGGTGAAGGATAGATTCCCGGGGCCGTGTGGAGCATCGATCCGGAGCAGTCCCTTTCCCCAAGTGCCGACCCAGAGGCGGCCTTTGAGGTCCTTGTAGGCCACATTCGACCAGTAAAGACGATCTTCTGAATATTTACGGAATGAGAATGTCTTCGTGTCATATCTGTAAAGCCCGTGCTCACAGCAGCACACCCATAGATATCCCTCCGCATCCTCGCAGATTGAGGACACCCATTCAATGGGATTGCCATTCATCAGGATTGGGGTGAATTCACCTGTGGAAGCCTCGATGTGCCACAGTCCGGAACTTCCCCCTACCCATACATCCCTCCCGTTGGAGCAGCTAATGTCCGAGGCATTGAGCGTTCCCATCCGTGGGTCTGGTCCTGCAAAGGAAATCTGACCATTGTTCTTGTCCAGGGTGTAAACGCCTTTTTCCGATGCAATCCAGAGCTTGTTCCCCTCCGATTCGCAAACCACGTTTATGTGGCAGTCAAACTTCTCCCCATCCGATTCATTCATTCCAAACACCACCGTCGAAGACCCGTCATACCTGACAAGGCCACTGTAGGTCGGAATCCAGACATATCCTTCACTGTCACTAAACAGCACCCTTACCGCATTGGTAGGCAAGAGCTTGGATGGAATACTCCGGAAAGAAAGAACCTCGGAGGAGAAGGCATTGATGCAAGGCAGGACAGCCAGTGCCACAGTCAGCATGGCACGCAGGAGATTCATTGCAGATATCCGTTTCATAAGCAGAGGAAGCGTGTTTCTATAAAAATATTCCGGTTTTGGTCGGCTAAGGTAGAAAATTTTCCGAAATATCTCCTTTTGTTCCGTGAGCCAAATGGAAACACAGCATAATTCAGTATTTTTGTCAATCTGAATAATTCATCTCTTATGAAACATATAAAATTGATAACCGTCATCCTTCTCATCCTGTTCTCCCTAATTTCCAAGGGAGAGGACAGAATCGGAGTACTTCAAATCAACGTCTGGCAGGAAGGTACGTGCGTCCCGGGAGGATTTGACGCCCTTGTGGACAACATCATCGAAAGCGGGGCCGATGTGGTCTTTATGCAGGAAATAAGGAATTACGGAGGCCGGAGGTTCATTCCTCGACTGATTGAGGCTCTCGCCCTGAGGGGCGTGACATTCTACGGAGAGGACACCACCTGTGACAGCGGAGTCATCAGCAGGTTCCCACTCGCGCAAGACGGGAGGAAATGGGAAGGCTGCGGGTCCGTTCAGAGAGTCAGAATCAATGCCGGAGGGCATCCGGTGGCACTATATGCCGCTCATCTGGACTATACGAACTATGCCTGCTACTATCCGAGGGGGTACGACGGGAACACCTGGAAGAAGATACCTGCTCCCGAAACCTCAGTGGAGAAGATTCTGGAAATGAACCGGGCTTCCGGGAGGGACGATACCATCAGGGATTTCATCAGGCTCAGCAGAGCCGACATCGACGAGGGCATCGACGTGATTCTGGCAGGGGATTTCAACGAGCCGTCGCATCTGGACTGGACCGCGCAGACAGCCTCCCTTTGGGACCACAATGGAGCAGTCATCCCTTGGGATTGCTCCACAATGCTTTACGAAGGCGGTTTTGAGGATTCCTTCCGGGTGGTGAATCCTGACCCTGTGTCCTCCCCGGGCTTCACCTTCCCGAGCGACAACTCCGACTGTAACCCTATGAAACTGACCTGGGCCTCTGAAAGCGACGAGAGGGACAGAATCGATTTCATCTATTACTACGGGGAAGGGTCCCTCAAACCTGTGGGCAGCAAGGTATTCGGACCTGCAGGTTCGATTGTCCGGGGAAAAAGGACCGTGGAGGAGAATCCTTCTGACATCATCCCCGTGACAGGCAAGTGGCCGACGGACCACAAGGCAGTCCTCACCACATTCGAGTTCGCCCCGGTGGCACGAATCTTCACTCCCTCCATCCCGACCATAGTGGACCGGGAGCACAACATCATCTGCGAAATCTGCCTGGAGTCGTTTTCCGGGAAGGACGTACTGGAGAGTGTCGGGGTCACCGTCTCGGGAATTGACCCATCGGCCATCCGGAATGCCAGGCTGATGTACACGGGAACCAGTTCTGCAATATACTCCCGGACCACATCCTACATACTTAAGGACCAGTTCCGCAGAATCGGCGCAGGGCAGGACACCTGGAGACATCCTGCCTTTGCTGTTCAGACAGCATCCTGCAAGGCGGGGAAAGACGGGAGAATCGTCCTGAAACCGGGGAAAAGCCTTGTCAGGGACAGAAATTATTTTTACCTGAGTCTTGAGGTGGACTCGCGGAAAGTGGACCTGAGCGGGACTTTCGGGGTGGCAGTGGAGTCCGTGGAACTCAGATGCCCGGTGCAGGACGGGAGCGGCTCTTTACTTCGTCAGGCCAGAATCGTGTCCGAAGGTTCCCTTGAGGGGCACAGGTTCGGAATCGCACTGCGCAACCACAAGGATGACAATGTCTTCTCCTACAGAATCCCCGGACTGGTCACCACTCCTAAAGGGACATTGATTGCAGTGTACGACATCAGGCACACCTCCGGGAACGACCTTCAGGACAACATTGACGTCGGTGCCAGCCGGAGTACCGACGGGGGACAGACCTGGGAGAAGATGCGAACAATCATCGATATGGGCGAATGGGGAGGACTTCCGCAGGGACAGAACGGTTGCGGAGATCCTTCAGTGCTTGTGGACAGCAACACAGGAACGATTTTCGTCTGCGCTCTGTGGACGCACGGCCTTGGCAACAGGCACGCATTCTCATTTGCCTCAGAAGGCTACGAACCGATTTCGACAGGACAGATGGTTCTGGTGAAAAGCACCGACGACGGAAAGACCTGGAGCAAGCCTGTCAACATCACACGTCAGGTAAAGCGCCCCGATTGGAGGCTAACCCTCCAGGGGCCGGGACGGGGAATCACGATGCAGGACGGGACTCTGGTTTTCCCGATGCAATGCCTTGACAGCAAAGGGATTCCAAGTTCAGGAATAATGTACAGCAAAGACGGGGGCGAAACCTGGCACTGCCACTCCAGAGCCTGTGATCGCACCACCGAGGCCCAGGTCGCCGAGATTGCTCCGGGAGTACTGATGCTGAACTGCAGAAACGACCGTCGTCAGGGCAGGGTCGTCTGCGTGACTGATGACCTGGGGAAAACCTGGAAGACCCACCCTTCATCAGGAAGCCTCGTGGAACCCGTCTGTATGGCGGGGCTGCTGAATATTCCGGCTTCCGAAAACATCTACGGAAGGGATATCCTCCTGTTCTCAAATCCGGTTTCCTCCCCTGGAAAAGGCAGGAACCACATCTGCATAAAGGCGAGCCTCGATGCCGGGATGACCTGGAATCCGCTTGACTGTCTGCTTCTGGACCAGGAGGAAGGCTGGGGATATTCCTGCCTCACCTCCATCGGGAATGACAAGGTGGGAATCCTCTATGAAGGCAGCACCTCGCATCTTGTCTTCCAGCAGGTCAGGCTGAGTGACATTGTGAAAAGCATTCCCGCTCCCTCAGGGCTGTCCGTCGGAGAAATCTACTCCGACGATATGATTTTCCAGAGGGACGTACCTCTGGAAATTTCAGGAAGGACTGCACCGGGTCTTGAAGTGAAGGTCACCCTGGGGCCATCGACAAGGAAATGCCGTTCGGCACAGGATGGAACATGGAAGGTCCGTATGCCGGCACTCAAGGCCGGGACAGGAATACCGTTCACCGTGACTGACGGACGGGACACCCTGAGTTTCAGCAATGTGGCAGCAGGTGAGGTCTGGCTCTGCTCCGGGCAGTCGAATATGGCTTTTGAGTTGAAGGGAGCCGACACCTTCAGCAAGGAAGGACTGGATGACCCGATGCTGAGGTTCTACGACATGAAAAGCCATCTGAAAACCTGGGGGTTGGTCTGGAGCGAAGAGGATGCGGGGAAGGTTGCACAGGGAAAGTATTACGACAGGACACGGTGGAACTGCTCGTCAGAGAAGACTGCCGGGGAATTTTCAGCAGTGGGATATTACTTCGGCAAAATGCTCAGGGATAGTCTGAATGTACCTGTGGGGCTGATCTGCAATGCCGTCGGCGGGACGACCACCGAGTCATTCATCAGCCGCAGTGCTCTGGAGAAGGTTCTTCCGGGATTCTGTGACGGATGGCTTGAGGATGAATCCGTGATGGAATGGGCAAGGGGAAGAGCCCGGGAGAATATGTCAGCCTTCAAAGGAGGGTATATACAGCATCCTTTTATGCCGGCATATCTTTTTGAAAACGGCATCCGTCCACTGGAGAGATTTCCAATCAAAGGGGCAATCTGGTACCAGGGAGAGTCGAACGCAGAGAACATCCCGCAGCACGAAATCCTTTTCAGGACCCTTGTGGACTGCTGGAGGCAGACCTGGGATAATCCCGACCTGCCTTTCTACTTTGTCCAGCTTTCAAGCATCGAACGTCCGACCTGGCCGGAGTTCCGCAACAGCCAGAGGCTGCTCTCGCTGGAGATTCCACATTGCGGGATGGCAGTCTCCTCAGACCTCGGTCACCCCACTGACGTGCATCCGAGGGCGAAGAAACCTGTGGGAGAGCGACTTGCAAGGCTCGCACTGAGGAATGACTACGGGAAACAGGTCGAATGCCTCGCCCCAGCAGCCACCAAAGCCTACGTGAATGACAGCGGGAATGTCACCGTACTTTTCGACAGGCCCATTTCCGTCCCGGGCACAATGCCAGTGCGCGGATTCAGGATTTGCCTCGAAGACGGGAGCGAAATCCCTGCATCGGCGGAGATTTCAGGATCTGACGCTGTGATTCTCTCCCGGGATGCAGGCAGACCCGACGCCGCAGCCGACAGCAAAAACACAAAGGCAGGCAGCAGAACAGCCATCGTGAAGGTGAAATATGCCTGGGATCCCTGGACCGATGCGAACCTGACCGGGACCACAGGTCTCCCCGTCTCTACTTTCGATATTGAAATTGGTGAGTAATTAGGGATTGTCGTTTAATGTTTTCAATCTGAGCGAAGCAGCAGACAATCCCTTCAATTTCTGCTTCCGACTCATTAAAATTTCAATTTTATATCTGTTTCCGGCAGTGCGTTTCATGATGAAATTGAAAAGCGTCATATGGAACTTCACATAAAGCTGCTCGAAAGCCTCCGCAGAGCCTCCTCACAAGTAACCGTCAAATGACGCTCTTCCACAGTTTGTCCGTAGGAAAGCGGGTTCCCACGGACAAGCGCTCCTACAACTTATCCAGAAAAGTGTGGGGTTTCCGGACAAATGGGACCAGACGCAAAGTACTTTACATAGCTTTCGATGTTCTTAACTTTTAAATTAAGCATATTTTGCAATTATCCTTTCTTCTTCAAATAATTATGCATAACTTAGCAGAAAAGTTTTTAGAGATGAAAGATGTTGAATTTGTACCATTTCTTTTGACAGAAAAAGCAGATATCTTTTCGATACGGCTAAACGGAAATGAGAAGACTGAGACAGAAGATTTTTTGATAGAATTCAAGGACACACAATCATCGCCTCTGAGAAATGATCTAAATTCTGTTTTGACCACAATTAACAGTATTGGCAAAGAAGGGGCGTTAGAATCATTCTTTCGACCAGAAGGACTATTCGCGGATAGAATATGTGCTATTCCTCTACTTCTTTCCCGTCGAAAATCTTCTGATAAATGCGGCAGCTTAAGACTATATTGTATCCGCATGTCAGATTCGCTACTCATACTTGGAGGCGGCGGAGAAAAGAAAACAAGAACATATGAAGAAGATCCGATTCTTTCAGAAAAAGTGAAAACGCTTCAATCAATAGACAAAGCATTGACTGATATGGAAGATAACGGAATTGATATTGCTTCTACTATTTATAATGTAACTCTTAAGATTCAATGACATGAACAAAGCCAATTATGTCAATCCTCTTTTTGCGGAAATGCTCAAAGCTGTGCCTAAGGAGGCGAGACGTGAAAGTGAGAGGTCTTTCGCGATTGCTGGACGAATAAAGGAAGTTCTTCAGCGCAAAAGATGGAGCCAGGCAGATTTCGCAAAGGCTGCAGGAAAGAAAGAAGCTGAAATTTCCAAATGGATGAGCGGCACTCACAATTTTACCATCCGCACAATCTCATTCATCGAGACTGTGCTTGGTGAAGATGTCATTTCCATCAAGAGATACCATCGCCAAGTCAGCGGATATGGCACTGCCAACGCTGACCGGACAGCCATCCTGAATGACAGCGGCAACCAGTCGGAATATCATTCTGTTGACTAACATTCTTTTATCCGCTTGGCATTGCCACCTCGCGGAACGCAGGCGGGACGCGGCCACGCCTCGGATTTAGGGATATTGATTATAAATTAGTTATGAAAAGCAGCGTGGAAACGCAGCCAAAAAATGTCGGCGTTTCCACACTGTCGTTAAAAATACGTCTGATTATCAACTGGTTACCATATTAGTCCGTGGCCGCGTCCCGCCTGCGGTCTTGGGGTAACTCTGGAGACGCTTACCCAGTAGCGGACTCTCCACTCACTGAGAGCGCCATCAGCAGCGGCACAAACAATACCTAATTCGCCATCGTTGGTTCATCCTGTGGAGCATAGGCGTGCCTGTAACCTTGGATTTTATTCCATTCTCCGCTGCAACTGCGATTTGGGGACAGACTATTGATATATTAGAATTATTCCCAGGTTACTGCATGTCGTCTGTGGTTGGATTCAGGATAGTTATTTGTGCTACGAGAGCAACCGCGATAATGCATCCAAGCACTGCGAAAGCGAGACCAAGATTTCCGCCTTCTGCCCATTTTCCGAGGATCTGTGTGCAAACGGCACCCATCATCACGCCTGTCATATTCATTATTCCGTATGCTGTCGCCCTGAGTTTGGACGGAACGAATTGGCAGAGTATAGGCATATTGTTGGTGTCAAACATGCCATAACCTATTCCGAAAAACAATCCCGCGGCGACTGCGGCGAACATACCCTTTCCAAGGCCAAGTAAAATCAGGGCAGGAATCATCATAGCCAAGCCTATGGCGCTTGTGTAAACTCTACCTTTCACATTGCGCTTAACCCATTTGTCGGAAAGAGGTCCACCTGCGAGGATTCCGAGGAATGAAGAAAGCGCAATGGTGATTGTGGAAATCGGGCCGGCTTGGGACATCGGTGTATTTAAGCTATCGGCGAATAGGGTTGGTAGCCAGTTCTTTGTAGCCCATCCCGGAAGAGAGGTCGATGCGAAAAAGAAAAGGATTACCCAGAATGCCATGTTACTGAAAATCATGCCAAAACCTTTGAGAACCGGAATTTTCTGTTCTGGAGCGGCTGAAATATTTTCCTGCGCAACATCTCTCTTCTCATAGAGCAGGACCACCAGAAGTACCGCATAGGCTACGCCAATGACGCCGAACCAATGAAATGTCTGCTGCCAAGAGAAGGCTGCCGCCAGTGTGGCTCCAAATCCGCCAACGGCCTGTCCGAGGTACAATCCCGTCATGTGAATGCCGATTGCGAAACTTCTGGACTTACCTGTATGATAATCGGCTATCAGAGACAATGCTGCTGGAATGTACAATGCTTCACTGACACCCATCAGTGCCCTGAGCCAGAATATCTCATTATAATTCGTGCAGAAACTCATAAGTGTTGTAACTGCTGACCAAACTCCTAACGATGCTATAATCAGCCATTTTCTGCTTACGCGGTCGGCTATTGCTCCTGCAAACGGGCTGACAAGGCCGTATATCCAGAGGAAAATTGCCATCAACCGTCCGAAATTAACCGCCGACTCCAATTCTGAAATATCAATCTGCATGGCATCCCTCATCGTTGAAAGCATCTGCCTGTCCATATAGTTCAACAGTGCTACAATCCAGAGCAGTCCTACGACTATCCACGGGTAGGCCTTGCAGGATATAAGTTTCTCTTTCATGATTATTTAATGTTGATTATCCAGGATTCAGGCGTCCTTACGCCAGGTTTAATTTCGCCTCCTATAATATAGAGTTTGTTGCCTATTGCAATCATGCCTGCTCCAGCCAATGCTGTTTTGCCGCACTCCCCGAGGCTTTTCCAAGATTCTGCAGACGGGGCAAATTCCCAGATATGTCTATTGAACCGATAATTGGCAGGTGGCATTGTCATATATGCTTTCTTTTCATCTCCCATAGCTCTGATGCCCTTGCTGAACACCTCCTTGTTCACGCCTCCTGTCACATATGCTCTATTGTTGACGACGGAAATCGCTGAACCTGTAAATGTCCCGTTTTCGGGAACGGATGCGACGTCCTTCCACTCGCCGTTTTCCATATCCAGCATGTATCCTTTACTGATCACATCTCCGGTCGCAGGATTGCATCCTCCCCATACATACAATGACTTGCCATTTACGAAAACAACGGGCTGTACCATCGGTTCAGGAAGTCTGCTTATTTCTTTCCAAATGACGTTCTTGCCGTCAAAGGTTCCATTAAAAACTGACGAAGATGGAATACCATTTGCTACGCCTCCGGCAATGTAAAGACTGTTGCCGATATTTGTAAAGCCTGCCTGGTCTATCTTCACAGGGAGAGCATCGAGATTCTCTACTGATGCTTTTCCGTTATTTATGCTGATTGAATAAACACTGTCAACGGTCCCTTCAAGATTGCTTCCGCCAGCGAATATAACCCTGTCCTCCAGAGAGAATGTGCAACCGTAAGCCAATGCTGTCGGGAGTTCTCCAATGGCCTTCCATTCTCCATTTTGCGAAATTGAAAATATGTCCTTGTAGAATTTTTTCAATCCTCCTTCTACAACCGGTTTTTCCGGAAAATTTGCTCCGCCTGCGGTGATTACCTGTCCGTCAAGACTACCGCAGAAAGGTGCGGAGATTCCCTTTAAATATCCTTCAGATGCTTCTGTCGGTTTGCCAAGAGTTTCGGCATTGATAGTATCGTTCATTTCTTTAATTATTTCTTTTAACTTGATTGCCTGGAAAACGAGCTGTGAAGTGCTGCCCTCGTAGAGGATGCCTACAGTCTCATTGTCGATCATGCTCATGCATGAATAACCCCAGAGTCCCTCCTCGTCCAGCAGTAGGGAATTCGCCTCAAGCCATGTGTTGCCGCCGTCAAGGCTGGCCTGTATGGTCATATGGTGTCTGCCCTCCGTGGTCGCCGGATTCGAGAAAAGCAGGATATCCCTTCCGAAAACATTGTCCTCGGCCGGAACACTTATCAGGCTGGCCATGCACACCGGCTCGACAAGATGGCCGCTTGACGGATGTTCGGTCCACGTTTTTCCGAGGTCGGTCGTGGTGCAGACCCTTCTGCCGGTCCTGCGGTTGTCCCTCATGTTCAGCATCAGCACGCCCGGACTCACCTCTGCCACCTGCGCCTCCGTAGTATTGGTGTAAGCGTGGTTGTGCATGTGCCAAGTCTTGCCATGGTCCTTGCTGTAAATGATGCCCGCATTCGGAATCCTGTCTGTTCCGATGTATTGTATGGGGAATACCAATGTCCCGTCATGCATGGTGATGCCGCGTCCAGGGCCCTGCAGCGTCAGATACCATTCCGGCTGCTTGATCTGCGACGTGATATTCACCGGCTCGGACCAAGTCTTGCCGTCATCCTTGCTGCTGCAGATCATCAGCTGCGCCGTCTCCTCAGGCGTCATGCCCTGTTTCACGCCGGACCAGGCCCTCCGGCCGCCGATTCCGTGCGTCCAAACCGCAATTATGAAAATTTCGCCGGTCTCCTCGTCCACCAGCACCGCCGGATCCCCGATGCCGTTCTGCGCCTGCGGAAGACCGCCCCATTCGCCCAAATCCATGACCACGCGCATCTTCTCCCAAGTACGGCCGGCGTCAATGCTTCGGCTTACGCCAATGTCAATGTTGCATTGCAAATCCTGGCTAGAGTCGTATCTGACGTCATAAACGGCTATCAATGTTCCTTTTTTCGTGGTGACGAGCCCCGGAATCCTATAAGAGTCGCTTCCGTCGTCGCCGGCCTGTCTCACCGAAGTCCCCAGGTGCCTGACGGCGTTTCCGTCCTTTTCAATGTCCACCTGCTTTCCGTCCACCGAAATTGCCTGGACATCAGCCTTGAAAGGCATTGACAAATCCACTTTCTCCGCGGCAATCTCCATGCTGACATACATGTAGTTAGGCCCATCGACGAGTGCCTTCCCGCACGGCAGATATGCCTTCCCGTCCTTTATCCGCGTCGTGCTTATCTCAATGGCGAAATCCGGATGGCACCACAATTTCTGTCCGCCTCCATACATCCCCACCCGGTCGCTTATGACGAAAGATGTTGTGCGTGAAGGAATTACGGAAGTAGTGCCAGTATACATCAGTTTCACGTTCCTGACAGCCTTCCGGTCAATCCCGTCCAACGCCACTTCCACATAATCCAATGTGCTTCCGCGTTTTCCGTCAATGCAGATTTCGCTCACGATGTTATGTGACCTCCCGGTAAGCACCGGAAAAGCCGGATAAAAAACATTGGTCTGTTGCGCAGCGGCGACACAAAAAGTCGCCACCGTCAGCAGAATTGCAAGTATGGTTCTTGGTATTGATTTCATGGATATTTACAGATAACCCTTATTCTGTTTAACCTTGTTGTCCTTTGAAAGAACGCCGGCATCTATCGGCCATACGAGTTTCAATTCATTGCCATCCACGAGATCGAGTGCATATTTGCCGTCCAGCATTCTTCTCACATCATACCAGCGCTTCCCTTCACCTACAAATTCGAAAGTCCGTTCTTTGAGGATAACCTCTTCCGCCTCCTCCTTGTTGGTGTAAGAATAAGGTCCTACACCTGTCCTGGAACGTACTTTATTAATCCATTTGACTGTCTCTGCCTTGTCTCCGAGTTCATTATAAATTTCAGCAAGAAGGAGAGCAATATCCATATACCTATATAATGGGATGTCGTTGGTAAACTGAATCTTACCATTGCTCAAGTCTCCCAGGAACTTTTTGAGTGATCTTCCGGCAGGGTAGAGATTGTCGTCATTATCCTTCAGGTAGAATTGGAGAAAAGTCGCATTCCTTCTCGCATCGGACGCATCAAAGGACTTCCAGAAATCGAGAGAATACTCATATCTCAATGCTCCAGCGCCAATATTGAGCACGTTTCCTAACTTTTTGCCCGTTTCATCGAAGTATTTCGTGAAAGTACTGACATTGTAGGTAAAATTGCTGAAATGGTTTGTTTCCTCTCCCAGAAGATATCTGGCCGCCAAAATTGTTTCCTTATTGGCATCCTTGTTCTTTACTGAAAATGCATCTGTGAAATTCTTGTTAGGAGCATAGTTGGGCTCTGCGTCGAGCAGCGCGTCCCTTGCATCTTCCAAATCCTTCTGAACAGTAGCGGTATATACGGAAGAACTCTCGATAGGCTTTACTTTTGCACCCCAGAGATATACTTCTGCTTTCAAGCACTGGGAAGCCCCCTTGTTCCAGTAGCAGTTCATGCTCTTGTAATTGGTATAGCCCAGTTCTGAATACATCTCACAAGACTTGTCTACATCATTTCTGACAAATTCCCATGTTTCCTGTTCGCTTGCACGTGGCTTGTCGAGTTTATCAAGGTTATCGGTAATGAGGACGTCCGGTTTGTCACAAAGCGGCACGCCGCCGAAAGTCCTGAGCAGATGAAAGTAATACCATGCTCTCAAACCATATAACTGACCAAGCCATGTTTTACGTGTCTTATCGTCAAGGAAATCGCAATTGTTTGATATTTTGTCAATTGCGTGATTGATTTGATAGATGTCCATATAGAAATCCGCCCAATTGGTTATTCCCGGATTGGCTGCCGAAAGTGTGTTGCCTACAATTTCGATGTCATATGCACCTTCTCCTATTGATGTGATTGCATTGGCATTCAAGGTGCCTCCTCTCAATTCGCCCATAGTCATCGTGGCGCTCATTCTTGAACGCATGCGATAATGAAGACCGATGATGAATCTTTCGCATTGCTCCTTGGTCTTCCAATAGTTGTTGAGGCCATAATGATCGATTGGCCCGAGTTCAAGCGAGTTGCAGGAACTCAAGATGGCGCAAATCGCAATTAAAAATAAATGCCTTATCTTCATGTCTGAATTCTTTAAAATGTTGCTTTGAGTCCGAACAATATTGTGCGAGGAATTCCATAACCTCCGTTACCGTTGGCTCCATATTCCGGACTATATAGTTTCGAAGCTGTGATATAGAACAAATTCTGACCTGTCACGGATACTGATATGTTCTTCATTTTTACAGTGTTGCACCATTTCTGCGGAAGTGAGTAACTGAGCATGATATTTCTTGCGCATAGGTAGCTGCAATTATCATAGAATATATCACTCATACGATAATTGTTGCGGTATTTGCTGTCAGCATACATCAGAATCGGATACTTCGCCTCCGGCCGTTGTTCGGACCAAGTGTCCTTACTTTGCTTGATTGTGTTAAATGTTCCTTGCGACAATCCCATGTACCATTTTCTGCGTGAATCGGCAGCTACGTAACCGGCAGCATAGTCAAACTTCGCATAAAGGCTCAATCCTTTCCATGAAGCGGAGAAATTGATGCCACCAATCCATCTAGGAATTGTGTTGCCCATTTTTACAAGATCATACTTGTCAATAGTCTGATCGCCGTTTACATCATAGAAGATCGCGTCTCCAGGCTGAAGGAGCTGACCCTTGGACTGTTCTTCTGCTGTAAGTGTATCCCAAATTGCCGGGCCATAGATTGTTCCGGCTGAAGGAGTTGTATCCTTATACCAACCGTATTTTACGAGGTCCTCATTGCTCCGTACGATATCCATCATCTTGAACGCATAGGCCACTCCATATTCCTGTCCTTCTTGGTATCCTCCTACCCAAGTCAAATTGCCTGTTTTAGGATCGTAGACCTGTGTTCCAGACTGACGATTGTTTTCGTTGCCGTTGAATGGGAGCGAAATGATCTTTGAACGCATGTATGTGGCATTAGCGCCGAGTCGGATATTCCAATCTTTACTGCGGTATAGTGTTGCGTCAGCTTCAAGCTCAAGACCTCTGTTTCGAACACTACCGTTGTTGGTGTACTGACTTCCAACACCGCTCGATGAAGGGAAAGGAACACTTGCGAGCAAATCGGAAGTCAGCTTATTGTAAACACCCACGGATATTGTCAATCTGTTCCAAAATGCGGCTTCCACAGCGATATCGGTTGACGTAGTCTTTTCCCATCGCAAGTCCGGATATGCTAGTTTGTTGATAAGGATGCCATACTCGTCGCCATAGTTTTTAGTCTTTCCGTATGAACCCTGCAAATCATATGCTCCTGCTTGTATATTTACGTTACCGTTTTGTCCATAGCCGGCCCTCAACTTGAGGGAAGAAAGCCAATCGGATGAAGATTTCATGAAGTTCTCCTTGTGGATATTCCATGCAGCGCTGATACCTGGGAAAAAGCCCCATTTATTGTTGACCAATTTGGAGTAGCCGTCGTAACGCGCGGAGAATGAGAATAGATATTTTCCCTTGTAGTCATACATTGCATTGCCGAAGAAGGACATACTACGTTCCTTAGTATGGGAGGAATTCATCGAAATCTTGGTAATGTTCTTATCCTGAGTCTTGTCGAAGTAGCCGATGCTTATGAAATCGTCAGAATCGGCGCCCTGCCCGGACTCTGACATCCCGAATGTAACCTTGTCCCAAAACTCGAATCCCGCGATCACATTGAGATTGTGGTCATTCCATGAATTATCATATCCGATGATGGCATTGTATGTCTGATCCAATCGGCGAGAATAACTGAGAGATGTAACCCTGTCGCTATTCCACATGCCGGGCTTTGTGATATATTTCTTGTTGAATTTCTCGTTTTCCGTCATATTCAGATACCACATGCCGTTTACCTTTAGGGTGATATGCTTAGCAATGGTCGCATCTATACCTTCGGTGATTGTAAGCCGGTAATTGTTATGCCTGCGATAGAAAGAGTCCTTGCATGCGTCCCAGTTGCCGTTTTCCCAGTTGGTGGTGCAGCAGATCGGCTCTCCGTCGAGGTTATAATGTCTCATTGTCGGAGGTGCGGAATACATGATGCCAAAGAAGTTGGCCTCTCCACCGCCGATGTAGTCAGATACCTTATGGTCGTCTGATTTGCTGAAATTCAATGCGGTGCGGCTTTCCAGCCATGGGGTGATCTTGTATGATGCATTGCCGTTGAAAGTAATTCTCTCGTAGTCGGAGACTACTGGGAAACCGGTCTCTTTGTAGTAACCCAGACCCGCATAATATTTGCCATGGCTGTTTCCGCCAGAGGCTGAAATATTGTAGTCCTGCGTGGACGCAACGTCTCTGACGGATGCATCTTTAGCGCTGAACTCATTGTAAATGATAGTCTTGCCTGTTATCGGATCGGTCATGCTCTTATAACCCTCGTCAAGAAGAAAACGATTCTCGTCTGTCAGGAACATTGTGCTCCAAACGCCTTCTGCCGTTTTGTTGCCATCAGCCTCGTAGACGTTGCCGGTGCCATAAGGCCCTGGCGCGGACAAAGATGCTGTATTACCAGACCTGTAAGCAGCCATTCGGAGGTAATAGAGGTAGTCGTCTCCTTTGAGGAAATCATTGGTATTCCTCAAGTAATTCAATCCATAATTTGCATTGAAAGTTATCTCTGCCTTTCCCTCACGCCCCTGCTTAGTCGTGACCATAACCACGCCGGCATTTGCTTTAGCTCCGTAAAGAGCGGTCGCCGCAGCATCTTTCAGAATTTCTATTGATTCTATGTCATGGCTGTTGATGTCTGACATGTCCGGTTTCTGGACGCCATCAATGATGTATAGCGGGTTTCCGGTCCCGTTCAATGCTGCGCCTCCTCGGATGACGATTGCCGGTGATGTGCCAGGCTGTCCGGTAGTTGATGCGATTCTTACACCAGTCACTGTGCCTGAAAGTGCTTTCAACGCATTACCATGTGATCCGACGCCGATATCGTCACTGGTCACTTTAGATATGGCGGCGGTCAGTTTGTCTTTGGTGACGGTTTGTCCGTATCCGGTAACCACTACGGCAGAAAGGCTCAATGCATCGTCTTTCAGCACAACATTGATAGTTTGAAGTCCTTTGACGGCCTTCGATTCTGTCATATAACTCAAGGAACTGAACTCCACCACAGAGTTCTCATCCTTGATTCCAAGTGAATATTCTCCGTTGATGTCGGTAATAGTGCCATTGTTTGTCCCTTTCTCCATGACAGTGGCCCCTATTATGGCTTCTCCAAATGAGTCGGAAACCTTACCTTTGATTGTTTTTCCGCTCTGGGCGTATGCCAGCACGCTAAGTATCAAGAGTGCTATTATAAGTGTTGCTCTTTTCATTTGGCAAGATTTTAAAACCAATAATTGTAGTCAGTAATTTCTGCCGGCAGAACCATGAAATCCAACCTCATCCAGCCCGGCTCCCTGTTGGCAGCCTTTATGAATCCCTTCTCCGGTCCGGCTTCGAAAATGACAGCAAGTTTGCCGTCTCCGAGCAATGTCATGTCAGAGTATCCGGATGCCATTTCGAAAAGAACCTGTTTGCGCGTCCATGCAGCTCCGCCTACGGCGCTTCTGAATAATTTCAGACCATATCTGTTATCGTGACCTGATATGGCAGGACCGCTTTCAGGGCCGCAATAGAACAACATGTCGTTACCGACACCTAATACACTTGCTTCGCATCCTCCCTCTACAATCGGCAATGTGTTATCTGCGTTGGGTGTAGTCCAGCTGTGACCTCCATCAGTAGAGGTAGCAAAAGTTCTGTTGGAACCGCTGCGTAGATTCATATACAAGTGACCTTTCCCGATTTCGGCAATCTGTGACTCTGCCGCTGATGTGGCAACTCCATATTTCCAAGTGTTTCCATGGTCGTCAGAATATATTGCATATCCTACGCTTTTGCTGCCGTTGGACTGGCGGGTTATTACTACAAGTCTCCCCTTATGGTCTCCCTCGGAAATCATAATGCCATGTCCCGGGCCAAATCCGCTGCTGAACATGTCCGGGGCAATGATTTCGTCTGTCATATCAGTTGGAGTGGACCAACTGATACCATTATCTGTCGATACGGACATAAATGCCCTGTTGTTCTTCGGATCCGCATTAAGTTTATTCCATCTCGTAAAGAAAATGAAAATCTTGCCATTTTCCGTGTCGACCACGGGCGTCGGATCCATGAACGCATATTCCCCGCTGTTCAATGTCCCTGTAATATTGATGGCGGCGGACCAGGATTCCCCTCCGTTGGTACTTCTCTTGCAGACTACGTCGGTGTAGCTCTTGTCCCTCCAGCTATTATGCCTGTCTTCTGCGAAGACGATAATAGAATTATCCTTGGCGGTAACGACAGAAGGAATACGGAATACTTCATTGCCTGCACCTGCTGTAAATACGGTATATTGTTTCACGGTTGCGGTGCCTATGGTTCCACTTGTCCCTTCCGGTCCCTTGTCGGGCATGAGAGGGGAAGTGACCTCCGGTCTTTGGATTTCTTTCTCGCACGAAGATGACCCGCAGAGAAAGAGAAGTGCCATTGGAAGTATCAAATATTTTGACAATGTTTTCATATTGTTAGTCCTTCAAGATTGTTTCGTATTCAATGATTGCTTTTTGCATCATTCTAGGCACATGGAACGGTCCCTTGAACATATTTCCTTTAGCCGGTTGTGCTACCGTGCCGTCCCTGTGAAGATAGCCATACCATTCGCCGTACTCCCGATCCGGGAATTTCTCGAATGTCCAGTCAAAAGCGAGCTTGTGCATTTCAAGATATTTCTCGTCGTGCGTTGCGTTGAAAGCGTAAAGTGATGCCAGGATAGTTTCACATTGAGGCCACCAGAATTTCATGTCTTGTGAGTAATCCTGTGGCGGAAATCCTTTGCAATCCTTGAAATTGATCATACCGCCGAATTCATTGTCCCAGCCCCATTCCCAGGCCCAGTCAATGATTTGAGTTCCCATTTTGACCAATTCCGGGTCATTGCCTCTATGTCTGGCAACGTCCAGTAAAAACCAGCCCGTTTCCATACAATGTCCAGGGTTTATTGTCCTGCCGATGCAGGTGTCGATAAATTCGCCGTTTGGCCCCACCGTCTCCAGAATGGTGTGAAATTCCGGGTGCATAAAATAATTCTTGATGTCAGAAATGGCGCTGTCTATCTGGTTGTCCAGCACGGGGTCATTGTTGACCTGCTTGATGATTAGTGCGACATTGACTAAAATCATTGTTATGGAATGTCCTTTGGCCTCGAAATAGTATTTCGCAGGCAGGAATCCTGGTGTGGAAATCATTGTCAGTATACGCTTGAACAATTCCAACGCTTTGTTCGCGTAGCTTTTGTCTCCTGACGCGAGTGAGTATTCCGCCATCGCGATAGCTGCGAAGCACTCTGAAAAAACGTATCTTCTTTTCTGGACCGGTTTGCCTTCCGCCGTTACTGCGAAGAACATGTGCCCGTCAGTATCGAAGCACTTTTTTTCGATGAATTCCAATGTCGATTTGGCGGCATCGAGCCATTCTTTTTTCTTGCAGATATTGTTATAAAGGTAGCTGCATATGAAGCCGAATCTTCCTTGGAACCACACTGATTTTGTGGAGTCCATAAGCGTGCCGTCTCTGTCGACATTCGTGTATACTCCACCGTTTACGCAATCTACGCCATATTTCATCCAGAATGGCATGATGTTTTCCACGAGATCATGGCGGCAGATTTCGTTACATCCATGTATATAATTTATATCAATCATTTCTAAACCTATTTAATTCTTTCACATCTGACATTGTGACCATAAGAGGCATATCCTGTATCCATTGGTCGATAGTTGGCATAATCAAAGGCTACCCTGTACGCCTTGTTGGCGCCGGCTGAACCTTTGGCTGACCACAGATTGCCATATCCTCCTGTCCTGCTGTAGCCTCCGGCTTCGTAAGCGATCATGCCCGATGCCGGCAATGTTGCATTTGTGCCGTTTTTCAATGTTATCTGGAGGTCTTCGCCGCTCTTGTTGAAAGTGGTGGCGTTCTTTACATCATGTTCGAGATCTGCCCATTTGCCGGCCTTTATAGAAGAAGTAACTCCTGACATTGCGTAAGCGTTCATGACTCTATATCCTGGAGGGCATGGGTCGTAAATTGTCTTCTGACCGATGTTGTTGGTGTTGTCTGCATAGGCTGGACATCCCCATAAATCATATTCGGTCTCTGCCATCCAGAAAGTATTGACATTTTTGCCGATAACAAATGTCATCGGATATTTGGCGATGTCTTCTTTGTTTATCTTTTTGCTGATATAAGTCCATTCGGCAGCATTTGAAAACTCGGTGACAGTGCGTGCGGTACTTATATTCTTTCCGTCGGCATCGAAAGTATCCATAATCTTCGTGGAAGACATGGAGGAATTATCCGGCGCGAAGAATGGATCCTTGCGGCCCCACTGATAATTCAATCCTTTGGAAAGGTTGTTTCCGCTGGTTTTCCAGTCAGAGTTGGAGAGTGCGCCGAGATTGCGGTCCATCAACTGCGGATCCTGGTAAGAAGAGTAAGAATCAAGGCTGCTGTGGACTTTCCAAGTCTGCAACTGAGCGTCAAGATTTGCGTCTGTAATCCATAAGTGCCAGCTCCACAGAATTGAACCTGAACAGTCTTCTCCGCTATAAATGGCGATGACGGCATTACCTGGAATGAAATTCCCGCTTTCGTCTCCGTTCAATGTAAAATAAACGCAGTCGTTGTTTAATTTGACGTTCGATATGAGCGAGCTTGAGGTCTGCCATAGTAATTTGGCTGATTTTGGAGAGAGCGGTGAAGGAATGATACCCGGAGCTGCTGCTACTGATTCGTCAGCCGGCAAGGTCTTTCCGTTACCCATGACGGTGGCAGGGAATCTGTATGTTTTGTTTGCCTCCGGCACGATATAGCAGTTCGCTGTTTCTTGTACACCGTCATTGTCCGGATCCGCAAGATTAATCGAGTCGTCACCTACTATGGTCTGGCGGAATTTGTCTAAATCGAGTTCGGTGGAAGCGGTGAGAGTGCCATCCCCGTGGAGGGTGATATTGCCTTTTTCATTAGCCAGAGATACTTCAAATTCTGCCTCCTCTTGTAATGCAGCACTGTTGTAAGCCAACATGAAGGCTTCAATGTCGGTATTGGAAAGAGTGATCGAGCTGAAATTTATGTTCATCTCGCCGGAAGGTTCGGTAAATGTGAATTTTTTGCCGGCTACTTCATACTCCCATTTGCCTGAAATGCCATTGCCGGACTTGGTTTTTATGCTGATTCTGTCGAGATTATATCCGGAGTACTTCGTTTGCTTGACAATGATTTTGCATATATCAAGCAATGGAGTCATCATTATCTCTACCGGCTCATCAGTCTTTTCCGAGTCCGCTGAACCAATGTATGTATTTTTGGAATACAGAGCATCAACTGATTCACCTCGAGACACATTGGATGAAAGGCTTCCAGCTATAAACCCTGTTTTCGCAGCAGCTGCGTAAGGATAATATGCGATAAAAGAGTGCCTGGTGTCACTCCAAGCTATGTCAGTGTGAAAGCTCGCTGCGTCAGTGCCGGCAGTTGCTGCTGATATTTTAAGTTCCGCATTGTTGCTGCCTGTCTGTTCGCAATATAATCCGATTTTTGTAGATGACGGCCATACGAGGAATTCATCTGCATTGATTTGTGCTTTGCAGCTGAGAGATATGTCGCTTGTTTTTGGTTTGCTCCAATCTTGCTGGGAGTACTTCTCGCCACATGATGAAGCAAGGAAGCATACGACAAGAATGGCCAATTCCAGATATTTGTGTTTCATTTCTTTTTTACATTAGAATTTGTTGCATCTGTCGAAGAATCCGATAGCGTCAAGTTCTGCTTTCATTGCAATTTCTTCAGCTTCGGTCATATTGCGGAACGGAACTCTATTCGGTCCGAGGTCAAGCCCTATAAGTTTCATGATTCTCTTGCCTCCGACGATATTTCCGCGATAGTTGCAGATTACGTTGATTACAGCCTGCGAGAAATTCTGTTTTTCCCGAGCTGTTTCGATATCGCCGTTTTTCCATGCTTCAATAATGCCGGTCAGTTCGCGTCCGTTATAGTTGGTGGTCCCGCCGATTCCGCCTTGTGCGCCTCCTTGTGCTAAAGACGGAAGTATTGTTTCGTCTTGACCATGGAGCATGTCGAACTTTCCATTCTTATATAGTCTGCACTGGTTATATTCGTAAAGGCTCTCATATGTGTATTTTATGCCGGCAAAATTTGGAATTCTGCCATCCACTGCTTTTAGGAAATCCACCATTGGGAGGAATGCTCCGTTGAATGCCGGGATATGATAATAGTAGAACGGGAGTTCCGGGGCAGCTGCAGCAATCGCTTCGCAATATTTTACGAGTTCCTCTATTCTTCCTATTTTAGGGAACGGGGGAGCCATTGCTCCTATTCCCCAGGCTCCTATTCTTTGAGCGTGGGCGGCTAGTTTTTCACTTTCTCTAAGGCAGCAGCTTCCTACGTGAACGATAACTTTAAATCCTTCGGGTGCGGCTTCTATCCACTTTCCCGCGAGCATCATTCTCTCTTCAGGCGTGAGCATATATCCCTCGCCGGAAGAGCCGTTGATAAACACGCCTTTAAGACCGTTCTTGGCAAGCATCGCGGCGTAAGCAGGAATTGGTTCAAGATTTACATTCCCTTCGGAATCGAATGGGGTAAATGGAGCGTCGATAAGTCCTTTTATCTTTTCCATAATGTACTTATATGTTATTAGTTATACTGTTCTGTGCTGGCAAAATTATTTCAATGCCAATTAATATCAAAATAATTATAATACAAAATGAATTATTTTGTAAATAAAATTAATAATATTTTGTAAAAGCATTATATATGCAGATGTAAATAACTATTACACAGACTATTATGTTTAGTTTATCAGCTATAAAATTACATAATTAAATAATCAATAAAAATATTAAATAGGCCTAAACATGTGCTTTATGGAGGCACATATTTTAAATATCTTTAGTATTTCAGGAGAATATCTGCTTCATATACTATAAATGTTTAATAAATTGTGCGCTATTCCGGATAATAACTATATTCGCACATATGAATAATATACGCACTTGCTGATTTTATATATGAAGGACGAGAATATGGTATCTGGCGTGATAACCAGAAGCGTTATGCAGCATATTATGCACAACGGTTATTTTATAATATCGGAAATTATAGAGGATACGGGATATAGTGTTACGACAGTAGCAAAATACGTCGCGCAACTGATAGATGACAAGATAATATCTGAAATCGATAAGGTAAATCTGCATTCCAAGGGGAGAAAGACCGTGCGATATGGAGTCGGGGCTGAACGCTATTACTTTCTTGGCGTGAATGTAGCCCATTCTGAGGTCAGTATCGCATTGATAGACCTGTCGGGACATGTCGTAAGTGAAGACCGGAATCATGATTTCCGTTTCGAAAACAGTCATGATGCATTGGATACCATTTGTCGTTACATAATCGACTTTGTAAACAGTACTGAAAGTGTCGACATGTCAATGATTAAGGCGTGTAATTTCAACTTGTCCGGTCGTGTAAACAGCAAGAAAGGTACCAGCGGCACCATTTTCAATTTCGAGGAGACTACGTCCACACCCCTGGTGGACCTTATTTCAGAAAAACTTGGCATTCGTGTCTTTATCGAGAACGACACCAAGGCAATGACTTACGGAGAGTATTATTCGGGATTGAACCGGACATATAAGAATATGTGTTTTGTCAATATCGGCTGGGGGCTTGGGCTTGGGCTTATTATCGACGGCAAACTATATTATGGTAAGGACGGCTATTCTGGAGAGTTTGGCCACACGTATCTGTATGATAATAATATACTCTGCCATTGCGGCAAGAAAGGCTGCCTTGAGACGGAGGTGTCCGGTCGTGCTATTGTAAGGAAACTTACCGAAAGAATTTCAGCGGGGGAATCCTCTCTTCTGTCTGCAAAAGTACGTTCCGGCAAGACGATTACCAATTCTGACATCTTGGCTGCCGTCGAGAAAGAGGATGCTCTATGTATTGAACTCGTGACGGAAATGGGAAAGGAATTGGGCCGCCAGTTGGCAGGTATAGTTAATATACTGAATCCTGAGGTCATTGTGATTGGCGGGAGCTATTCCAGAATTGAGAGTTGTTATTTCCTACAATACATTAAGTTGGCGATACGCCAATACTCGTTGAGGCTTATGAGCCAAGATGTTCCTGTATTGACCTCATCACTTGGAACGGATGCTGCCGTGATCGGAGCCTGCATGATTGCTCGTAGCCGCACACTCATGGGAGAAACAGAATAACATCGTGCCTGCTCGTTCACAATCCGGTCTGAACAATCCGACCCGTAGACTATGCGGCGATCCTTTTCGTCGTGGAGCATAAGCCTCTGTTTCACAACGCATTAGCCATTTTCAGAGTTAACGAAACACCAACTCTGAAAATGACAAACTTATTATATGACAGTTATTTACGCTCCACACCAAAAAAAAGACCACACAAAAGCTAAAGCCCAGACAGCCAAGTTAAAAGACAGAGCCGGAATCGTCGGCGCATGCATGCTGGCCCGCAGCCGAATGTTTGAAATCTGAAAATTTAACAAACCTGTTTTAAACAAGGTTGTTAAATTTTGGAGAAATTTGATATCTCTGCAGAAAACATAGATGCTATGGCTGAAACGACGCGTATGGAGAACTCGGTAGGATTACTTACCCAGCAGCGATTTCGCATTTGCGATGGCCTCTGGGGTAACTTTGGAGCCGCTCAGGATGCGGGCCACCTCCATGAGGCGCTCTTCGCCGGAGATACGGCGGATGGAAGTGACGGCACGGTCGTCAGGCTCAAATGTCTTGGTGACAATGTAATGCGCATCGCCTTTGGCAGCCACCTGAGGCAGATGCGTAATCGCGAAGACCTGCATGTAATCGCCCATGCTGCAGATCATTTCGCCCATCTTGTCAGCCACGCTGCCGGAAACACCGGTATCGATTTCATCGAAAATCATTGACGGCATATTCGTATAACGAGCCATCATCGCCTTGAGACACAGCATGATACGGGACATTTCACCGCCGGACGCGCACTTGGCGACATCGACAGGATTCTTGCCGGTGGACGAAAAACGGAAAAGAATCGAATCCGAGCCGGACGGTCCCTGCTGCGAAGGTTCGAGGACCACGTCGAAAACAGCCCTGTCCAGTTCCAGCGAACGGATTGAACGGCAAATGGCATCCGCAAACTCCGGAGCAGCCTTCGCGCGGGCATCATGAAGACGCTCGCACGCACCGGACAGATTCGCCTCAGCCACGGCAATCCGTTTCTGCAGTTCCGACTTGCGCGCCTCCAGCACAGAAGTATCGGCCAATGCCTCCGAAAGTTTATCCCTCAATGCTATAAGTTCGTCAATGCCGGAGCACGAATGCTTCTTCATAAGGTCATAAAGCATTGACAATCTGTCATCTACCTCCTGAAGCCTATCATTGGAAACATCCGTCCGGGACTCCAGTTCAGACACCTCGGAAAGAATATCATCCAGTTCCAGACGGGAAGACTCTATGCGTCCGGACAATGCCGATGCAGACGGAACGTAAGCGGAAATCTTGTCCAGAAGCTTCGATGATTCCTTCAGGATAAAATCAAGCGAAGGCCTCTCATCCTGTCCGTCATCAGCAGACGGATTAAAGTAATTCTCTATCTGATAAAGACTTGACTTAATTTCCTCGGCATTCGCCAGCTGTTTCTGTTCAGTTTCCAGCTCCTCCAGCTCGCCCTCTTTAAGTTTGGCGGCTTCAAGCTGTGAATATTGGGCCTGATTATAATCCTGCTCCGCATTCATCTTGGCCAATGTCTCCGTGACGGAAGCCAGTTCTGATTTCAGACCGGTCAGTTCCGTCCAAGCCTCACGGCATGAGGAAAGGAGAGCGGCATCATCGGCAAAATGGTCCAGCATTGACATCTGGAAAGCCTTGTCCCTGAGCAACATCGTCTCATGTTGGGAGTGGATGTCGATCAGTCGTGAGGACAACGCGGAAAGCACCTTGAGCGGCGCCGGGGAATCATTGACAAACGAACGCGAACGCCCGGAAGCATTGATCACACGCCTGATTATCAGCTCATCAGAATCGTAGTCAATCTCATTTTCGTCCAGAAGGGCACGTATGCTGCCGTCCTCATCCTTGAGATCGAACACGGCCTCGACCACGCATGTGTCACCCGATGCACCGATAGCCGAAGCATCCGCCTTGGAACCGAGCACAAGAGACAATGCACCGAGAATAATGGACTTTCCGGCGCCTGTCTGACCAGTAATAATGACTAGACCCGCAGGAAATTCAATATCCAGCGAGTCTATCAGTACATAGTTTTTTATGTGCAGTTCCTTCAGCATGGCCAGATTTTACTCGGCAGCCGGTTTTTTGCCAGGACGAGCCTCCTCAACAGCAGGCTGCTCCTGATCGTGCTTTGCCATCCTGTATGTAAGTTCATCGTTCTGGAACTCTGCAACTGCTACGAGAACAGGTTTAGGCTGTCTCTCATAATATTTCGAAATCTCAATCTGCTCACGATTCTCGAAAACCTCATCCATAGAATCGCGGTCATTCTTGAAATCCTCAAGTTTCTTGTTCAATTCCTTCTTCTCGGCGAGCGCAATCTGATTTGCCCTCTTGTACAGAATCACTACGGTCTCATAAATGTTTCCGGTAGGGGCTGCAAGATATTTCACATCCCTGGTAATAGTGTTCTGAGGTACGTTCTTCTTATCCATTTTATTCAATATTATAATCCTGGGCATCTGCCCGCATGGCCATTCCACGGCCTCTGATTATATATACTTTACCGGTCGCGGCAAAGTTTCATTATTTTTCAATCTGTTTTTTTGCAGCTTTTCCCGCTGTCTTTCTCTCCTTCTCGAAAGCCTTCTCCTTCTCCGTCACCTGCTCATCCGTCCCCACATACTTGCCCAATGCACGCTGTGCCCTGGCATACAATGTCTTGAGTTCCTTCGTATAAGGCGACTCCTGAATCTCTCCGATAAAGTTAAGGTAATCATCAATGAAGGTCATATAGCGCTCCTTCTGCTTCGAAGCGACACTCAACTGCGCATACTTATATGAAGACTTGGCAATATAATAGAGGATATCCTCACGATAAATATTGTCGGCATTGTCCTTCAACGTATTCCTGAACGCGACCCTGGCTGCCTTGTAATCCTCCATATTGTAATAGAGCTTCGCAGCCTCATAGGCCTTGCGGTCCAGTCGCTGGTTCAGGTCCTTCAGCATCGCATCGCACTCCTCCTTGTGGGAATCATTGCCGTAATCCTTTCTATATTCGGCAATTGCATTGATAGCCAATTTCGTAGGAGTCTGGTCGAGCTCGTATCTCAATGTCGACTTGTACAGACAGTCGAGTCTGAGGAAACGGGCCTCTTCAGCGAATGGGCTGCGCGGGAAATTCGACACGAAACGCGAGAAATTCGCCTCTGCCGTGATATAATCCTTGAACTTATAATTGCTCAATCCCCAATAGTATTGAACGGTATCATCCTTCTCCGTACCATCCGTGAGCACCGACATTGACTCGAACAGCGACGCCGCCTTCTGGTATTTTCCCTTGTCGAAATACTGGAACGCCGCCTTATATTTGGCATCCACATCGTTGCTGGACAGCAGCGTGTCATACTGCGATTTGCAGGAGACCGCCGCCAGCAGAGCGACTGCGCCCCAGACTACTTTTCTGAATGAATTCATTTCTTTCAATTATTTATGCGCGTTAAGGAACTTTTCCACGTCAAGTGCCGCCCGACAGCCTGAACCGGCAGCCGTAACTGCCTGTCTGTAAAGCGGATCCTGAACATCACCGGCAGCAAAAACGCCCTCTACGTTCGTCTCGGAAGTCTTGCCCTGCGTGATGATGTAACCGTTTTCATCGATGGAAACCCACTCCTTGAAAAGGTCTGAATTCGGGTGATGCCCGATGCCGAGGAAAAATCCGTCGATTGCAATATCAAAAACCTTACCATCTTTTCTCATAAGACGCGCTCCGGTAACTCCAGACTCGTCCCCGAGAATTTCCTGCGTATTGCAATTCCACAATACCTCTATATTAGGGGTGTTCAAAACACGCTCCTGCATGGCCTTCGACGCGCGGAAAACATCACGGCGCACAATCATATAGACCTTGCTGCAAAGCCCGGCAAGATATGTCGCCTCCTCGCATGCCGTATCGCCGCCGCCGACCACGGCAACAACCTTCTTCCTATAGAAGAATCCGTCGCAAGTCGCGCACGCCGACACTCCGAGCCCCTTGAATTTCTGCTCCGACGGCAAGCCCAGATACTTCGCTGTCGCGCCGGTAGCTATTATCAATGCCTCCGCGACCAGCTCCCTGCCATTGTCGTCGACCAGCTTGAAAGGCCTGGAGGAAAGATCTGCTGACGCAATGCGGCCGGAACGGATTTCCGCTCCGAACCTTGCTGCCTGTGCTTTCATCGAAGCCATCAGCATATTGGCATCCACGCCGTTTTCGAAACCCGGATAGTTTTCCACCATCGTAGTGGTGGTCAGCTGTCCGCCCGGTTCCATTCCCTCATAAAGGACAGTCTGGATTCCGGCTCTTCCCGTATAGGTCGCTGCCGTGTAACCGGCTGGACCTGAACCTATTATAAGACACTTTATATTTTCCATCGCTTATTGTTTCTTTTTGGTTGCGGTTTTCGACGGCTTGGCAGTCTTGGAAGACTTGGCCGACTTTCCGGATTTGGATTTGGAGAGCTTTATCGCCTGCTGCACCTTGGCCTTGCGGGCAGCCTTGTCTCCCTCTCCGGCAGCCGGTTTCGGAGCCCTGACCTTGACAGGTTTCTCGCTGACAGGCTTCTCATTGACAGGCATTTCGCCGACAGGACCGGCATTGGACTCTACCGGCTTAGCTTCTTCAGAAAACGGCTTAGCCTCCCAAGCATTGTCCCCGGACGGACGTCTGGTGAATCCTGGGCGGGAGCCTCTTCCTGTTCGCGGCGAGTCACTGCCTTCGCGCCTTGTCCTCGGGCGCTCGCTGTCACCGAATCTTCTTGCCGGACGCTCGTTTTCATTGTCCTGAAACCTCCTGCGCCTGGGAGAATCCTCCTCGGATGCGTCACGGTAGCTTTTGCGCGGACCTGCTGGACGCTTGTCGCCGAACTCGGAATTACGATTGTCGCCGTACTCGGAATTGCGATTGTCGCCGAAGCGGCCGCCGCGTCTGTCGCCGTCCTTCTTGCGGGTGGTCTTGTCGAACACCTTCGCCGCCGGGCGACGCTCCTCGTATTGTCCAGGAATATCCTCGTAATGGCTCAGCCTGTCTTCGTTGCCAGTCTCAACCAGTTCATAATCAAGGAGTTTCTGCTCCAGATTTGTAGATTTCACGCGGATTTTCACAGGGTCGCCGAGGTTATAGATGACGCCTGTACGCTTACCCACGATGCGGTAATGTTCCTGGTCGAACTCGAAGAAATCGGACTGGATATCGCGAAGTGCGACCATTCCTTCAATCTTCGTCGGCTCGATTTCCACGTACATTCCCCATTCGGTAAGACCTGAGATATGGCCATCGTACTCGCCGCCGACCTTATCCTGCATAAATTCCACGAGCTTGTATTTCGTGCTGGACCTTTCTGCCTCAGCAGCAATCACTTCTCTTTCAGAAGCATGTTTACACTGGTCCTCGTAATATGCCTTGCTCTGCGAGTCCGCACCGTCGAGATACATCTGCAGAAGCCTGTGCACCATGGTATCCGGATAACGGCGGATAGGCGATGTGAAATGCGTGTAGAACTTGAATCCCAGACCATAATGGCCGATATTGTCAGTGCTGTAACATGCCTTCGCCATTGAGCGCAGCGCCAGAATCTCGATCGCGCTGAATTCCGGTTTGTCCTTCGCTTCCGCGAGGAGTCCGTTCAATGCCTTGGCGAGTTTCTTTCCGTCTTCGGCTTCTTCCATCTTATATCCGAAATTGCTGGCGAACTTGCGGAGTCCGTCGACTTTTTCCAGATTAGGCACATCGTGAATACGATAGACGAATGTCTTGGCGGTCTTCTTCGCCACGCCGTTCATCTTTCCGCCGGTAGCGATAAACTCTGCTACTGAGCGGTTTGCGAGAAGCATGAACTCCTCGATAAGCCAGTTGGCTTCCTTGGAAATCTTCTGATATACGCGTACCGGACGACCTTTTTCATCGACTTCCACCTTCATTTCCGGTCTGTCGAAACTGATGGCGCCCGCAGCGAATCTACGTTTACGGAGAACGGATGCCAGCTTGTGCAGTGTCAATACGGCTTCCTTGAGTTCGCGCGGAATGACGCATCCCTCGTAAACGCCCTCGCCCATCATTGCCTCGTTATTATCTTTCGCACGGCGTTCAGCCGCTTCCGGCGAAGCTTCGAGAATCGGGTCCTTCACCGCCGAATGGATGCCGTCGGTACCGCCCCTGAGCTCCATGTCGAGAGCCTTGTCGCCATTGTCAATTATCTGCTGTGCGGTCTCATACGCGAATCTGTAGTCGGATTTTATCACTGTCCTGCCGAACCATGTACTCTGGATTCCGGCGAGAGGAGAGAGTTCGAAAACAGCCGAGAATGTGAGTTTTTCCTCGTTCGGACGAAGCGAGCAGAGCTTGTTGGAAAGCTTTTCCGGGAGCATCGGCACCGTGCGGTCTACCAGATAGACGGATGTGCCGCGGGACTGTGCTTCCTTGTCGACTACGGAACCAGGTGTGACATAATAAGATACGTCCGCGATATGCACGCCGACTTCATAGTTTCCGTTGCTGAGTTTCTTGAACGAAAGCGCGTCATCGAAGTCCTTGGCGTCTTCAGGGTCAATCGTGAATGTCAATGTATCCCTGAAGTCCTTACGTCCTTTAAGGTCCTCAGCTGTAATCTTTTCCGATATGTTGTCAGCGGCGTTTTCCACTTCCGGCTCGAACCTGTAAGGCAGGCCGTATTCCGCCAGGATGGAGTGCATCTCGGTGTCATTTTCGCCCGGCTCGCCAAGCACGTCGACCAGATGTCCCTTCGGATTAGGTTCTCCCCTGTCCCAGCTGTCGACCAGCGCCGCCACTTTCAGACCGCTGCGCACTTTCAATTCCTGCCCGACGCCATCGACTGTTTCAATGACTCCGGCCACGGAAAATTCCCCGTCGCCGAGTTTCTTCAAGTATCCGGTTTCCGGCACGGCGCTCTTCCTGCGGTGGACCGGCGTTCCGTTTTCGTCAGTTATGTCAATGCTGATGTCGTATGGCATGACTCTGCTCTGCATGAGCACCCATGCCTGGTTCCCGACCACGTGGAGTATGCCGACGAAAGGCTTGCGAGATCTCTCGACTATCTCTGTGACAATGCCTTCCTGTCTTCTGGTTTCTGTCTTTTCTTTCGTTATCGAGACTTTGACAATGTCGCCGTTCAGGGCTCCCTTGGTCTTGCCCTGTCTTACGTAGACATCATCTTCCATGTCCTCGACCTTGACGAAGACAAATCCGTCCCGCGTCATCTGGACAGTGCCAGTGTACACAGGATATTCCTTCTTCTTGTCATCATCTTCCCTGCGGCCTTTTTTAAAGAAACTGCCGCCATTTCGCCCGGCTCCACGTCCGGTGCTTTTCCTTCTTGAATCTTCGTGCCCGCGATTACCGCCTTTACGTCCTCGTCTGTCAAATGCCATGATGTGTTTTATTTACTAATGCAGGTTTCGCCAGTTACAACTTGCTGATTTTCCGTGCAAATTTGAGGGGTGTCACCAATTCGAAGACTATCAGCCCCTCGCGCTATTTGTGCACGTTACCCCCATCCTAAATCCCTCCCCTCGGGGTAGGGACTTGCCGTCGCCCTCGCGGGCTTGAACAGCGGAATTTCGCAAGTGCGAAACCTGAGTTATTTAATCCCACAAATTTAAGAATAAAACGCCAATATTCCTTGCTTTCATCTGTTTATCAGGGTTGATTTTTCAGTGGCTGCCCCTCGACTTGCCGGCGCACCCCCGCGGTAACGTGGCGGGACGCGGCCACGCACTATTTTGTAACTCATTGATAATCAAGTACCATTCAGAGGCGAGCGTGGAAACGCAGACATTTTTTGGTCACGTTTCCACGCCCCGTTTTATAAATCATTGATAATCAATACTGTTTCAAAGCAAGGCGTGGCCGCGTCCCGCCAGGGCAATCTAGGGACACGGATCCAGCGGTCTTGGGTAACCCTGGAGACGCTTACGGGACGGTCACCCCTGAAATATTTTCTCCGGAAACTTGATAATTAGACACTTAAACACTATCTTGCTGAAAATTATCACGAAAATGAAATATTGCCCTAACTGCGGAAAACCTGTGGAAGACGGAATCAAGTTCTGTCCTGAATGCGGTGCCTCGCTCCAGCCGGAACCGAGGAAGCCTTCGAACATCAACAATGAAGACAGATGGCTAGTCACATTGCTGCTGAGCATTCTTGTCGGCAGCCTCGGCGTGCATCGTTTCTATACCGGAAATGTCGTCACTGGAGTTTTGATGCTCCTGACATGTGGCGGCTGCGGAGTCTGGACCATCATTGACATAGTCATGATTGCCGGGAACACGTATCGCGACGGCGACGGTAACACTTTGAAATAACAAACAAAACAAACACAAGACAATGAAGCTGGACGACAGCGCTGTGCAGGCAAGCAATGATGCGATGTTCTTATTCTAAAACAATCATTCTGGCAGCGGCTGCAATACTGCTGTCAGGACTGTTTCTATATATCTACGCCACAACCAATCCGGAATCCAGCCGCCTGTTTCCCAAATGCATTTTCCTGCAGCTGACAGGCTTACGTTGTCCAGGTTGCGGCTCACAGCGCGTCGTCCACTCCCTTCTGAACGGTGACATCGCTGCCGCGTTCAGATACAATGCATTCCTGGTGCTGATGATTCCGTATGTCTCGGTGCTGGCATTCGCGACCTTCTTCAAGAACCGCGTGCCCGGGCTATACAATGCCCTCTGCCATCCAGCCGTCATCGTGGCAATACTCGTGCTTACGATTCTCTGGTGGATTTTCCGCAATGTCTTCGGATGGTAAAATCCTGATTCAGGGCATTTTACAACTTACGGTTCGCATAATTCGCGATACAATCCGGAATCTGGATTTCGTAGTCGGAGTCGTCAAGCAGCGGCGATGTCAGCAGCATGTCGGCTGTCGTACGGTTCGTGGCGAACGCAATGTTATAAAGAGACGCGAGCCGGGACAATGCCGACACATCATTCTGATGTCCCTGGACAATGAGGTTGTCGCAGAAGAAAATCAGCATGTCAATCCTGCGTTCGGCAATCATTGCACCGATTTGCTGGTCACCGCCGAGTGGTCCTGACAGCAGCCTGGTAACCTTGCCTCTGAACGGGAACTTTTCCACGCCGTCGATTTCGACCGATATCTCTTCAATTAGACGTCCGGTGGTTCCGGTAGCATACAGGTTGTGCTTCGAAAGCATTGACGCATTGAACTTTACCCATGAAATAAGCTCTTCCTTCCTGCCGTCATGCGCCACAAGCGCGATATTCAATTTCTTCATAATAATTCCTCCGAACCTTTTCCGCATCAAAATTCATGCAATTCGACGAAGGCAGATACAAAAAAAACAGACCTCGGAAAGAAGTCTGCTTTTTGGAGGGTGAACGGTGGGGCTCGAACCCACGACAACCAGAACCACAATCTGGCGCTCTACCAACTGAACTACGCTCACCATGTTTAGGATTGCAAAGGTAATGATATTTTTTTAATCTGCAAGGGGTTGGTGTTGTTTTTTGAAAATAACCCCAAAAATCGGAAGCGGGAGGTGCAAAACTTGAACTGATTTAGAGAACTTCTTATTATATTTGCCCGATAGTTATAACTTGGCGAGCATTGGAAAATGAAACAGCGGAGTCGCGTAAATCATTCCCGATGATTGCCTTAAAACAAAAACAAACAAATGGCAAGAGAAATAAAGTTTTCTCTGGTATACAGGGACATGTGGCAGTCTTCCGGCAAGTACGTGCCGAGAGTGGACCAGCTGGAAGAAGTTGCACCGGCAATCATTGACATGGGATGCTTCGACAGAGTCGAGACCAATGGCGGCGCATTCGAACAGGTAAACCTCCTTTTCGGCGAGAACCCTAACGTGGCCGTACGCAGATGGACTGCACCATTCCACAAGGCCGGCATTCAGACACACATGCTGGAACGCGGACTTAACGCATTGAGAATGAACCCGGTACCGGCAGACGTACGAGAGCTGATGTACAAGGTCAAGAAAGCACAGGGCACTGATATCGCCAGATCATTCTGCGGCCTGAACGACCACAGGAACCTGAAATTGTCGGTAGAATATGCGAAGAAAGCCGGGATGATTTCACAGGTGGCACTTTCCATCACCCACTCCCCTGTCCACACGGTGGAATATTACATGGGCATCGTGGACAAAGTCGTGGAATACGGCTGCGATGAAATCTGTCTGAAAGACATGGCCGGCGTCGGAAGACCGACATTCCTGGCAGAACTCACAAGCTGCATCAAGAAAAAATATCCGCACATCCTGGTACAATACCACGGCCACACAGGCCCGGGATTTTCACCGGCATCAATGCTGGAAGTAGCACGTGCAGGCGCTGATTATCTGGATGTTGCAGTAGAGCCTCTTTCATGGGGCAAGATTCATCCGGACGTGATAACCATCCGCGAAATGATGCGCGCCGACGGATTCATTGTCAAGGACCTGAACATGGACGCATACATGGAAGTGCGCCGCCTCACACAGAAATTCATTGACGATTTCCTCGGATATTGGATCAATCCTTCGAACCACCTGATGTCGTCGCTGCTCGTCGGCTGCGGCCTCCCGGGCGGAATGATGGGTTCAATGATGGCCGACCTGAAGGGATTCCAAGCTGCCATCAATGCTTCAGAACGCGCTCACGGACGTCCGGAAATCAGTCTGGACACATTGATGGTCAAGCTGTTCGAAGAAGTACAATATGTCTGGCCTAGACTGGGCTACCCTCCGCTGGTAACGCCGTTCAGCCAGTATGTGAAGAATACCTCCCTCATGAACCTGCTGAACGTCCTCAACGGCAAGCCGAGGTGGACCACCATTGACAAGGACACTTGGGGCATGATTCTGGGCCGCATGGGACAGCTTCCGGGAACGCTTGCGCCGGAAATCATTGACCTGGCGAAGGAAAAGAACATGGAATTCTACACCGGCAACCCGCAGGACATGTACCCGGACGAGCTGCCGAAGTTCCGCCAGATGATGAAGGACGAAGGCTGGGACGAGGGTCAGGACCAGGAGGAACTTTTCGAGTTCGCAATGCACGAGAGGCAGTACCGCGACTACAAGAGCGGCGTCGCCAAGGAGAGGTTCAATGCTGAGCTTAAAGACTTGAAGACCAAGGCTGGAGCGCCGATAAACGTCGTGCGCCCGGTAGTGGAAATGCCTAAGTTCAATGTCGAGGAATACGCGCAGAAATATCCTCATGCAGTTCCGGTCCAGGCTCCGGCAAAGGGCCAGCTGATGTGGCAGTTGGATGTCGACGATGATTCGACGGCGCCTATTGCAGGTACCAAGGTCAATGCCGGCGAGGCAATGGGCCATGTCCAGACATACTACGGAATGGAAGACATTGTTCCGGCTATCGACGGTCGCGTGGTCGCAGTAACCGGCAAACAGGGCGACAAGGTAGTCAAGGGCGAGATTATCGCTTTCGTCGAAGGCGCGAAGTAACGTAAAAAAAATAATCACTTCCGTTTATATGCGCGGCTCGGCCTGCAGATGATTTGAATGTCAATATCTTCCACGTGATATCCACGGAACCTCCGGCTTGAAAGACGGGATGTGACAAGTTCGATGGTCTCGTCGTCGATCACATCCGTGAAAGTATTGTTCACATGGTCGTATAGGTGGATATGCTTGAAGGTATTGACATCGAAATACATCTTGCTGTTCGAGCTCATCCTGTAATTGTAGATTCCCAGCAATGCTATCTGCGTCAGGATGTTATATACTGAAGCCACGGTTACCTTGACGATACCGTCTTCCCTGATCTTGTCAGTGACCATGTCAGCGGAAGCATGGCCGAGAGCGAGCATGGCCTCATGGACAGCAATCCTCTGCTGCGTAGCTTTCAAATTATGTTTCTTCAGCAGGCGCTTGAATTCCTCGACATTCGGGGCTTCATATGTCTGTTTAACCATATATTGGACTCATTTTCCATTAATCGCGCAAAGTTAGCTATTTTATAACAATTATAAAATAGATTTGCATTGTGAAAATCCTGCAAGTCAACCACTCGCGTTCCGCCGGAAAATAGCTATATTTGCAGGATGTTTGGAACTAAATAATTGTAGATATATGGACAGAAAAGTTCTTCTTATGATTCTGGATGGTTGGGGTGAAGGCAGACATGACCACTCCAATGCCATCTACACGGCCGGTGCGCCTTTCATTGACTCTCTCAGAGCGAAATATCCTATGAGCCATTTGCAGACATGCGGCGAGGCTGTCGGTCTTCCTGACGGACAGATGGGAAACTCCGAGGTCGGCCACATGAACCTGGGTGCAGGACGCGTTGTATATCAGGATCTTATGAAAATCAACAAGACCTGCCGCGAGCACAAGCTGCTCACCAGAGCGGAGATAAAAGGCGTATATGACTATGTAAAGCAGACCGGCAAGAAGCTCCATCTCATGGGACTTTGCTCAACCGGCGGCGTACACAGTTCTCTCGACCACTACTACGAATTCCTGAATGTCGCTAAAGAATATGGTCTGGACAATGTTTTCGTGCATTGCTTCATGGACGGACGTGACACCGACCCGCACAGCGGAAAGGGCTTCGTGGCTGATCTCGAGAAACATATGGCAGAGAGCACCGGAAAGGTCGCTTCCGTCTGCGGCCGTTTCTATGCAATGGACAGGGACAAGAGATGGAACCGTGTAAAAGAGGCTTACGACCTGCTCGTGAACGGACAGGGTGCAGCATTCACCTCTGCGACTGACGGTATCCAGGCTTCATACGATGCCGACGTGACCGATGAGTTCATCAAGCCGATCGTCATTACCGATGCTGCAGGTGCACCTCTCGCCAAGATCGAGGAGGGCGATGCCATCATTTTCATGAATTTCCGCAATGACCGCGCACGTGAAATCACCGCAGTGCTCACCCAGCAGGACATGCCTGAGGAGGGAATGCACATCATTCCTAATCTCTATTACTGCTGCATGACTCCTTACGATGCTGCATTCAAGGGCCTCCATATCCTCTTCGACAAGGAGATTGTCAAGGATACCCTCGGAGAAATCGTATCGAAGGCAGGACTTCACCAGCTCCGCATTGCCGAGACCGAGAAATACGCTCACGTGACATTCTTCTTCAACGGCGGCCGCGAAACTCCATTCGAGAACGAGGACAGAATCCTGGTTCCTTCTCCAAAGGTGCCTACATACGACCTCCAGCCGGAGATGAGCGCTCCTATCGTAACCGAGAAGCTCATTGAAGCTATCGACACCGACAAGGAGGACCTCATCATCCTGAACTACGCGAACGGCGACATGATCGGCCACACCGGAGTTTACGACGCCATCTGCACCGCTGTCAGATGCATTGACGGCTGCGTCGAGAAGGTCGTTACCGAGGCCATCAAGCACAACTACGTAATTCTCATCACCGCCGACCATGGCAATGCTGATCACGCAGTTAACGATGACGGCACTCCGAACACAGCCCACTCGCTCAACCCTGTTCAGTTCATCGTTGTCAATGCCGGTGACGAGGTCAAGAGCGTAAAGGACGGCGCCCTCTGCAATGTAGCTCCTACCATCCTGAAGCTGATGGGTCTTCCACAGCCTGCAGACATGGACGCAGATCCGCTTTTCTAGCGAATTGAAAATCAATAATCAAACCCGGTCAGAGTTCCAGTTGTGGAGATCTGACCGGGTTTGATTGTTTAGTTTCTGCGACTATTCCGCAGGGGATTCAGTCCTTTTGAGCTTCAGGACAGTGGTTCCCTCTGCAGAGAGGATAGAGACATTGTCATTGTCCGTCACCTGAACTTTTGCAGAAGCGCCAATTCCTTCAAGCACAGCAGTTTCCACTTCCGGAGTAGGGCCCATCATCTTGGTCACGCCGACTTCTCCGAATTTGATTGCATCGCCTTTGACGCTGTACTCACCGAAGAAATTATTGATGCTGGTGTTTCCATGAACACCTTTCTCGTCGAAAGAAATGGTAGCCTTTTCGAAGCCGCCTTCTGTTGCGAGACCGCCGGCCTCCACGATTTCCCAATCTCCGATCAATGCCTTGGCCACATCGGATTTCTTCCCCGCTCCACAGCTGCAAATCACAGCCAGAGCCACGAACATAAGAATCACTTTTTTCATAATCTATTGATTTTAAATAATTTATAATTAACCGCAACGTCAAAGTGCTTAATTGGCAAAATTACATGTATTATACAAAAAACACAAATAGGGCTAATTTGTTTTTTATAAAACACAAATTCGATTCGCTTGAAAAAGTGTAGGACAATTGGTGATATTCGTTGGAAAAAGTATAAAGTAAAATGGTATGAATAATCTTTCTTTTACGGTCAAAATGTTGCGAAAGCAATATAATCTGACACAAGAAGAACTTTAGGTATTCTGACATTTCACAATTGTCCACCAATTGTCCACGAAATTATTGAGACTACGAATTGTGGACTAATTTTTTGCAGAATTTTTGAACCTTCATCTTTTCATTCGTCTATTTTGTCCATCTCCAAGGATACAATTTTGAGGAGTTCTTCTTTTGGAAGCAAATATTGGTATTCCGCTACACCGATAGGTTTGCCAATGTCCTGGAGCGCGACTTCTACATCAAGGTGGTCCTTTTCAGCACAAAGAATCAGTCCAATTGAAGGTTCTTCATCAGGTGCTTTTTCGATTCTGTCAAGAAGAGTGAGATAATAGTTCATCTTTCCTACATATTCAGGCTTGAATTCACCAACCTTCAAATCAATCGCAATCATCCTATGAAGGCCTCGATGGAAAAAGAGCATATCCACTTTATATTCTTTGCCATTGAATGGTAGAACGTGCTGGTTTCCAATGAATGTGAATCCTCTGCCTAATTCCAAGATGAAACGTGTTATTTTCTTTACCAGCCTATGTTCTAGTTTCAGCTCCTTCACTGGTTCAGTAATGCCCAAGAAACCAAGATTGTAACGGCTACGAAACACCTCATTTGCGTATTCTGCAACGGGTGCAGGGAGGGTCTGGTTGAAATTATTAGATCGTGGCGTGGCAAGAAGATTCTCGTAATAATTTCCCTTGACAGCGTGAAGAAGCATATCCCGGGAAACGTTCTCTCAGATCTGACGAAAGGCGATTGACCACACCGCTTCCGTGCTTGCTTTCTAGCTTCTTCTCCGTCAGAAGTTTACCAAGATTCCAATACGCATTGGCCACGGTATTGTTCACCTGAATCGCCAGGGAGGATCTCGCCTGGCCGATTACTGCGACAGCTTGTCGCAGTAATTCATTATATTCCTGTTCGCCCAAAGGCATAAGATTCAGTTCTGTCATATTTGGTCAATGTTAGTTGATAAATCAACATTAGGTCTTGCAAAGGTATTATTTTTCTGTGATAATTTCTCCTCCTTCATATCCTTCATCATACAGCACCAGTCCTCTCTGCGGTCCGGGATACCTGTGTGAGATGTGTACGAAATTGTTGTAAAGAATCATCTGGTCAAAAGGCGGATTCTTCTGCCTTGCTGCTGCGGGCTTCGTTGAGTTCGGCACGGCATCTCTCCACAATCCTCTGCCATTCGTCGATGGCGAGGTTGATGTTCTCAATCTGTGCCTTTGTCTCCTCCAATGCGGATAATCTGGCCATCCTTTTTAAGTTTTCTAATGTTGTAGTCAACGCCGTCTACTGTAAGGCCCAATTCTTCGGCAATCTGCCCAGCGGTTGCATAAGTATTAGTCTTCCCATTACGCAGAACCACCATGACATTTGCTGCAGTCTCAACAATCTCCGGCTATCGTGCCGAGGTAGTAGATAGCGTCACGGAGGTCTTTGGGGATAATGCGTGGATGAGCGGTGGATATAACCACCTAAAAAGGTGGTAAATTTCCCAAAGGTGGTAAAATATAATCCCCGCGTCGAAAGGCGTGGGGATTATATTTTCACCAGCTTATCAGCGAGTAGGAGAGTCCTACGCCGACGTACGGCGCTGGCTTGAACTGGCTGTTGCTGATGGTGACGCCGTAGCCGGCCTGAATGCCGATTGAGAAGCGGGATTCATAATAATCTGATTTTCAGCAGATATAGTGATTTTTCCAATATTTTATCATAAGATGATAATCATTTTATGACAAAATAGTGCTGACGTATTGCAGCAATAACAACAAATGAATCACATCGAAAGATTTTTCTGTGCAAAACACTGTTTTTTTTGCCCTTGGACTTTTTTTATCATATATTTGCATATGTATGCGCGAGTTAGACGACAGGTTTTTAGTTAAACAACTGAAAGATGGAAACAAGGCTGCCTTTCAAATTCTATTTGAGAGGTATTTTTCTTTATTCCTCACTTTCTCCAACAATTTGATGAAAGACCCGGCTAATGCAGAAGACGTAGTTCAGAATGTCTTTATCAAGATTTGGGTCGGACGAGACAAAATCGACGAGAACAAAAATTTCAAGAACTACCTCCTCGTGTCTGTAAGAAATGAGATATATCAGCACTTCCGATTCGCAGCAAAAAACCAGCACGACAATCTCTCGACCGATATCATCGACAATGAAATAAACATTGAAACAAACTTATCTGTCAGGGAGTTGGAACAGCGCATCCGAGAACTCGTGCAAAAGATGCCACAAAGAAGGCGCGAGATTTTCAATATGAGCCGGAACGACAAGCTCTCCAACCTGGAAATAGCACGTCGCTTGGGATTATCTGTCCGGACGGTGGAAAAGCACATTGAACTTGCATTGTCCGACATCAGAAAAGGACTGACAATTTCAGTCGCAATGCTGATAATGCTGCTTTAGCCATTTTTTTCAATATCGATTACGTATTGAAGCCGATTTCTGCATACTATTGTAGAAAATAAGAAATTGGCTTTATGAAACTTGATGATCTACTGAAAAAATATGCTGACGGAAAATGTACAGCAGAAGAAGAGAAAGCGGCCAGGAAATGGCTGACGACTCATGTGGCTGACCCAGCCTATGACAAGGTGTTCGAGGACCTGCTGAACGACACTGTCGGCGTCGAGAACAAATCAAGCCAAGAGCGAGTCAATCGCCACCTCAACGAAGTGATTTACAACGACTTGAGAACCCGGAAAACTAAAAAATCCAAGAAACTGTTTTACAGCATAGCCAATGTTGCCGCATGTGCAATTTTCGTCTTCGGCATGCTGCTTTTCAACAATAAAAACGAAGAAGACATTATCTGGAATGAAGTCCACACCGAAAGAGGAGAAACAAAGACACTTTCCTTGGCTGACGGAACCAGCCTATGGATAAACTCAGGAACCAAGGTCATTTATCCATCTTCTTTCGACGGCAAGACCAGGAACATTTTTGTCGATGGAGAAATCTACGCAGATGTAACGCGTGACAAGAAAAAGCCTTTCGTCGTATCTGCTTCCGGAATCAATGTCAAGGTACACGGCACACAATTCAGCGTGAAAGCTTTTGCCGAAATGAAAAATGTAGAAGTGGCCCTCATAAGCGGAAGTGTGACAGTATCTGACGCAAACGATGAAAGCAGATTCTCTCGCACTCTGGTTCCGGGAGAACTGATCCGGTACAACAAGCCACTTGGCACAATAGAAGAATACGCCATCAACACCAAGACGTTCGGCGCCTGGCAGGACAACCACAATATCAGGTTCATAAATCAGAGTCTTATAGAAATCGCCAATGACCTTGAGCGGCGGTTCAATGTAAATATACTAATCGAAGACCCGGAACTTGAACAGACACTCTATTATGCATCATTCATCAATAATGAAGGTCTTGACAAGATCCTGAATGCACTCAACAGCAACCACACATTGAAAATCTCCAAAAGAAACGACACAATTATAATTTCATCCAACAAATAACACAAATTATCGCATGTACTACAGAAACCACCCTTTCATCTTGAAGGAAAAGTACAGGCTTGTAGCGCTAATAGCCTTCCTATTTATAACAGTCGGCCTGAAAGCGCAAAACATAAACCTGAAGACAGAGAACACTGCCATTCGAGATGTGATTGAGACACTGCAGACTAATTACGGCTATTCATTCTCAATCAAGACCAGCGAAGTCAATGTCAATAAGTTGATCAGCATCAATGTTACCAATGCTGACATCAAGTCCGTCCTGGACAAGATTTTCGCGTCCGAGCAAGTATCCTGTCAAATTGACGGGGAACTCATTTCAATAACAGAGGGAAATCCGACTCAGCCACGCAAGACTGCAGTCGTCAATGGACAAGTCATCGACGACATCGGGCCAGTTATCGGAGCATCCGTAATCGTCAAAGGCACAAAAAAGGGTGTAATTACCGATGCTGACGGAAAATTCACACTTGATTGCGGTGTTCCCGCCCCTGTTGTCATTGAAGTCGCCTTCCTTGGAATGACCACACAAGTGATTACTGTCAAAGATCCCGCCACGCCTCTGTCCGTAACATTGCACCCTGATGCCGATGTACTCGATGACGTCGTAGTCGTCGCCTATGGTTCACAGAGACGAGAACTCGTAACCAACGCGATTGCATCATTCAAACCCGATGACAACTCGGCGAGAACAGCACTTTCTCCGACCGAATTACTTCAGGGACGCATAGCCGGCGTGAACATTTCCACATCATCCGGCAATCTCGGTTCTTCTGAGAGAATGAGCATCCGAGGCTCCAGTTCGCTAAGCGCCAGCAACCAGCCGCTTTATGTGATTGACGGCATTCCGCTTAACAATGAGAGCGGCTCGCTCTATTCGTTCGGCGAAGACCTCAGCTCGCTTTCCGTATTGAATCTCAGCGACATAGAATCGATTGAAGTCCTGAAAGACGCAGCTTCAGCGGCCATCTACGGTTCGAGAGGCACCAATGGTGTAATCCTTATCACTACCAGACAAGGCCGCGACGGAAAATCCGAAATCAAAGTCAATTACAACTTCGGAATGTCTCAATTCAACAACCGCAACAGAATAGGCTATGCAAATTCCTCTTCCTGGATCGAGGTATATAATGAAGGCATTGACAATTACAACCTGCAGAACGGATTCAAGGCCGGTGATGCAGGTTATATCCAGCATATCCGCAATCCTTATAACGGACTTCCAGATACGGATTGGCTCGATTTGATTACAAGACTCGGCATGTCGCATTCTGCCGATGTCGCATTCACAGGCGGAAACAAGAAGACAAAGGTGTATATCGGTGGAAACTTCGCATATCAGGAAGGCGTAGTCAAGACCAATGACATCACCAAGGTAAACCTTAAGGTCAATGTTGCCCACCAGGTCGCCAAATGGCTGAATGTCGGTGCCAATATAAGCGGCAACTACATGCACAACAACCGTGTCCCTGGCGCAAACATCGGTTCCACAATTATTGCGCGTGCCGTGGAACAAAGGCCATTTGACCGCCCATACAAAGCAGATGGAAGTTATTTCCTCGGAGGTACTGACGAACTCTCCCGCCATAACCCGGTACAGATTCTCAATGAACAGACATCATATGTGAACAATGCCCGTTATCTTGGAGCATTTTGGGGAGAATTGAGCATTGTTGACGGACTTAAATTCAAGGCCTCGTTCAATACAGATGCAGGATATACTCTCGACTATCTGTATTACAATGCCAATCACCCCTATAAGGAAGACAACGGACGTATCATTGAAAAGAACCGTTTTCTCATGAGCAACCTCGTGGAAACGTACCTCAACTACGACAAGACACAGGGAGACTGGACATTCGGGGCGATGGCAGGACACTCTTATCAGAAAACCACAGCTCGCCAGAACAGTGTTGATGCTCAGAATTTTCCTTCTCCATCATTTGATACAATCGGCGTAGCAGGAGTCATCTCCGGTGTTACCGGCGGACTGTCAGAATATGCCATGGAGTCGTGCTATGGGCGAATAAACCTTTCTTGGAAAGACAGATACGTATTTAACGCTACAGTCCGCGCCGATGGCTCAAGCCGCTTTGCGCCCAAATGCCGTTGGGGCTTGTTCCCTTCAGTTTCATTAGGATGGAATATCTCCAAAGAGAACTTCTGGAAGAGTTCCTCAACGGACCTGAAACTCCGTCTCAGCTACGGTAAGACAGGAAACCAGGACGGCATCAGCAACTATGGCTGGATGCCTCTCATCAGCGGCGGAAACAACTACGGAGGAACAAGCGGTATCGCAGTAAGCAACAAGGGCAATGAAAACCTCACTTGGGAGACTGCTGACCAATATGACTTCGGTTTCGACTTGTCATTTCTGAAAGGAGCTGTAAGCATGATGTTCGACACATATCTCAAGAACACCGGCAATCTTCTGTACAGAATGCCGATGCATTCCACATCAGGTCAGACATCAATGCTTGCAAACATCGGATGTATGAGAAACTATGGTGTTGAGTTCACACTCAATACGCATGCTGACTTCGGTCCGGTACATTGGAGTTCTTCTTTCAACATTGCTCACAACAAAAATAAACTTACGAAACTTCTGGGCGATGACGTCGTAGCCATCGGTTCTAACCATGCGCTTAAAGTCGGAGAGGAAGTTGGAGCATTCTATCTGCTCCGTTTCGATGGCATTTACCAGTATGACGGTGAGGTCCCGACCCCTCTCTACGAGCAGGGTGTCCGGGCAGGAGACATAAAATACTACGACAAGGACAACAATGGTCTCATCAATGACAGTGACCGCATTATGGTAGGTTCTCCTAATCCGGATTTTGCCGGAGGATGGAACAACACCTTCGAATGGAATGGACTGAACCTCAATGTATTTTTCACCTACAGTTATGGTGCCGACATTTATGCCCAGTGGATGACCGGGCCTACTCGTATGGGAAACTACCAGGGACTTCTGCAGGAATGGTGTGACAACAGATGGACCGGCCCAGGCAGCACTGATGCTTATCCGAGAGCCGTTTACTCTTATCACGGAAACAACAGCAAGTCTTCCACCTACTATCTTCAGGATGGTTCATTCATAAAACTCAAATCATTGATGCTTTCATACAAACTGCCTCAAAAGTGGACAGACGCAATGAAGATGAAGAGCGCACGAGTATTCATCCAGGGAGAAAATCTCGCACTCCTCAGCAAGTATCGCGGATGGGACCCGGAGATTTCCACGAGTCTCGATCCTTCACTCATCGGCATTGACAACTATGGCGTGCCTACACCACGAATTTACAAACTTGGAGTAAGCCTCACATTCTAATTTCGCAGAATCATGAAAAAGTATTCAATCATATTAGCACTCAGCATGTTTGTAGCGACATCATGCGACTTGGAAATGAATCCGCATTCGGCAGTGTCCCCCGGTTCTGTAGGAATTAAAGATATCGAATCCCTCAGAAGCGGTATGTACCATAACGTACAGGAACTTCCTGAAACGGAATCATATATAATGTTTGACCTCTTCGGCGGAGAACTTACCACCAAACAGAGCACAAATTCGCTTGACCTTATCAATTCCCTTGCAACTGCCAACAATGGCCTCATGAAGAAGGCTTGGCAGGGTTACTACAAAGCCCTCATGCAGGTAAACAATGTCTATGATATTGCCCAGGGGCTTCCGGAAGGGAATCAGAAGAAACAGGTCATAGGAGAATGCCATTATTTTCGCGGATATCTTCACCTATGCCTTGTAACCCGTTATGGAGATGTTCCTCTGATGAAGTTCAATACAGATGAAAAGGTATCACGCACACCGGCTGCGGAAGTATGGCAATTCATCGGTGACGAACTTGATGAGGCCATCCGTCTTCTTGGTTCTCCGACAAGCGCATATTACCTCTCGGCAGATGCAGCCAAAGCGCTGAGGGCACGGGTTGCGTTATACACCGGGGAGAAGACATTGGCAAAAGAGCTTGCAGAATCATTGATTGCAGACGCCCGCTACGGGCTTGATTCTTACGAGAAGATTTTCCGAGGCGCAACAAACAAGGAAGTCATCTTCGCGTTCTCCTGTCTCACCATCGAATCGAAAATCGCCATAAGCACCCTCTTCTACTCATACAACCATCCAAATTCCGGTTCATATGTGTATGCCCCGTCAAAAGAGGTGATGACAATGTTTGCTGACACAGACAATCGTAAGGATATTTCCATCACCACTATGGACAATCTCAACTTTATAAACAAATATCCAAGCGGTCAGAAAGGAACAGATCCGGTTATCATTTCACGTCTTGGTGAAATGTATCTCATCAGTGCAGAAGCGCAAGGACTTTCAAATGGTCTGCCTCGTCTCAACGAGCTACGCGCATTCAGAGGACTTCCGGCCATTTATCCGAGCACCGAGGCCGCATTCATTGACGCTGTTCTTGACGAGAGAAGACACGAGTTGCTCTGCGAGGGGCACAGATGGTATGACCTCGTCAGACTTGGAAAGGCTGTCGAAAAACTCGGAATTCTTGATTATATGACACTTATGCCGATTCCAGAGTCTGAGAGACAGACCAACAGAAATCTGACTCAGAACAAGGGCTATTAAAATTGACTTACATGAAGCAGTTTTTTATAAACACCATATCAGCAATCGCATTATTGGCAACAATATACGGTTGTGGCAAAGATTCTTTTGACAAACCGGACTACTATAGCCGCAAAGCCGAGACAGTATTCGGCCAACAGATTGTAGATGGTTCTGCCGATTACATCGCGCACGTAAAGACTTCGACCGAGAGAAACTTGATGGACGGAGTACAGCTTCTGGAGCTCGGGATTCTCGACAGGGCAAGTCACGCAGTGCAGGCTTATATCTACAAGGTAGAACTTGGAGCCGCACTAGTAAAAATATCTACACCTGACAATGCCGCCAAAGTCGAGAAAACACAGAAACTCACCAGGCAGGCGACAGCTATCGAAAATACCGGAAAGTATCTGGTTATGGGCGGAATCTGCGGAGGCGCCTTCAATTCCGAGACAGGTATGCCTGACGGAATACTCTATCACAACTCCAAAGTAATCGGAGCCTCATTCGGGAAAAACGAAAACGCTTTCTTCGCGATCAAGAAGGATGGTGCAGCTGTATGCTTGCCTTCTGACGACTTCGAATCACATAAAACCAAAAGCGTCGAAGCTATAAGCGGTTCCGCGATGATTCTTCAGGAGGGATATGTACTTACAGAAACAGATGCGAAAACGATAGCCAAGGCCGCTGTCGGAGTGGACGCGGAAGGCAGCACCGTATATCTTATCGTTGTCGATGGAGGAGATTATTTTTATTCTAACGGCATCAGCAACAGCGATATGGCAAATCTCATGAAAGGGTGCGGAGCTTCCAATGCCATGATTCTGAACAAAGGGAACAACGTTTCCGCATTTGTCAGAGACGAAGATTCGATTGAATTGTTCAAAGTCATTGACAAGCCGAGCAACATGGGCCTGGAAGCAGCTATCGGCAATGGTCTGGTGATTCTTCAACTCTAAACTATTTGGAACATGAAAAAGATATACCCGATATTACTTGTATTCATAGGATTAGCCGTATCCGGCTGCCTCAATCAAAACGACAAGACCGGTTTCACTCCTGACAAGCCTTCCATTTCATTCAGGCAACAGAGTGTCAATGTAAATAAAGATGCCAATGAAATCACTATCGCTCTGGAATCCAATCTTCCTTGGAGAGTCAAGAGCGATGCCGGATGGGCAAAAGTGAAAACCGACAACGGAATGGAAAGCGGCGACATTGTCGTAAGTATCGCACGCAATCGCCTTCGTGAAGAGCGCATCGCAACACTCACGGCATGGATTACCAATGACAGCAAGACCACTCTGTCTATCATTCAAGCAGCCGCAGAGGCTTCAGAATCAATTACATACCACGTAAAAGCAAATGGTGACGGGCTGGCTTCCGGCGCATCATGGGAAGAGGCGACAACCCTTCCTACAGCCATTGACGCTGCCGGAGACGGGGATGTTATCCTATTGGCTGCCGGAACATACGCACCTGTCGCACTGATTGCGGGCGGAGAATCTGCTGAAGAGCGGACTTTCGAAATTCACAGCAACTTCACCATTGAAGGCGGCTACCCTGCAGATGCCAAGACAGGAGATGTCGCAGACCCTGCCAATGAAACCGTTCTCACCGGCAATCTCGGCACAACTCAAGCATATCATGTCGTAGTCATATCTGCTGTTAAAAGCAGCACTCACAAAGCCGTACTCAAGAATCTCACCATACGTGACGGAAAGGGGCACAGCAAGAACAAGGAAATATACAGATATTCAGGCGACTCGGAGTACGATGCCGGAGAAGGCGCAGGATTATGTATAGGTGTGTCCAACGCAGAGCTAATAAATTGCCGGATCATTGGCAATACCAGCTGTATGGCCGGAGGTTGCATTGTTTCATACGAAGGCAGCGCGACATTCACCAATTGTTCGATCAGTGACAACAGCGCGACCGGTAACGGTGCAGGACTTTGGAATGAAGGCGAAGTAACAATGTATGACTGCTGCATTTCCAACAACCGTGCGGACTTTGCCTGTGCCGGATATTATGGAGTAGGCGGCATTTCACGCATCTACAACTCATCCTTTATCGGAAATGACAACTACAAGGGCGGAAAACTCGGCGGCGGCGCCTATTTGCGTGAAGGGCACGGCCGCGGTTCTGATGCTATATTCGTAAACTGCACTTTCGCCGAGAACAAGTCAAGCTCAGGCGGCGCAATCGCACTCTACGGAACATCCGCCGTAGGAGCATGCGGTAAATTCATCAGTTGCACAATCAAAGGAAACTCAGCCGACAAGGGCGGCGGAATATGGATGAACAATGCGACCCCGACAGCAGAATTCTACAACACCATCATTTCAGACAATGGTACTGACATAGGATATGGCGGAACCGTCGCAGCGCAAGAAAGCCAGGTAAGCAAGAGTTTCTCGATTATCGGCTCTACCCTGCTCAATGCAGAGGGCAACACCGTAAGCGGCTGGACGTTCGACCCGTCAAGCATGCTCGGCGCCCTCGACTTCCATAACGGAGGAGTGACAAAATCATTCTCACTTATCCCTGGAGAAGCCAACCCTGCGATAAATCAGGGAATGGGCATAAGCGAGTTGAACGCGCTTGCGACGAAACTAGGACTGAACTCCGAACTCGTAGCAAAAGACCAGAACGGTCAGACACGAAATGAGAAATCTATCGGCTCATATGCAGCAAATAACTAATAATCAATATGTTATGAAAAGGAAACTCAATATATTATTCCTTTCTTTCCTTACCCTGACAGGATTGGCATCATGCCAGAAGGAGAACAACACGGAGGACAACAAAAACTCTGACGGGGGATTGGCAATACTTGCCTCAACTGACGGTAAACTTGTTCCGGAGTGGACCGAAGGCGATGTTATCAAAGTGACCTGCAACGGCACTTCTTATAATTTCAAAGCCGAGACTGCCGGCAATTCCGCCAAATTCACGGATGACGGAACATTGACCGCCCAAATTATTGGAGACAATGCCATAAGCGCATATTACAACTGCACTTCCGCACGCGGCGCTTTCCGCATTTCAGGAGAACAGACATACAAGGACGGAAAGAGTTCCGCTGCTATCCCGATGTACGCTTACACATTGAACGCACCTCAGAACAATACTCTGGCCCTGACATTCAAGCCTGTAGCTTCAATCCTGAGAGTAACACTACCAGCACATCCGATAAGCATCGAATCCGTCAGTGTAAAGCTTGCAGAAGGCGCTGCACTTTCCGAAGGAGCAATTGCCGGCACATACATTGTGAACGCGGCAGAAGGCACGATTGCAGTAAATGCTGATGCGGAAAGCGTTGACATGACCTTCGACAAGCCACTTGACATCAAAGCCGGTGGCGTGGTAGATATTCCTGTAGGCATGTTCGCCGCAAGCGGCGGTCTTGAAATCGTCCTCAACTATGAATCCACAAAACAGATGAAATATGTAGTTGATGCAGAAGGTGTATTCAAGTCTTACAACGATGCCAATGGCTTCAAGGTCGGCGCCATCGTACCGATATCCTTCGAATTGGATGTAAACTCCTTCCCTCGTGACTACTTTGTAACATCAGATGCGACGAAAGAAGGCAAAGGACTTGATTGGAACACCCCTGCGACACTGGATTATGCGCTTGCCAATGCGCTTGCAGGTTCCATAATTCACTTGGCAGCAGGCACTTACCGCCCAAGCGCTGCACTTCCTTACAGTTCAGAAGCTGAGATTACGGCTTCTGATGCGCTAAACGGATTTGAGGTTAAAGCCAATGTCACTTTAATCGGGGGATATCCTGCAAAACCAGAAGAAGGAGCTGCTGCAGACGCCTCTGCCAATGCCACAGTCCTTGACGGCAACAGCACCAGTCTACACGTAATGGTCGTAAGTGCCGCTAAAGTAGCAGGAGAGAAAGTCGTCATTGACGGAGTTACCATCAGAAATGGTAAAAACACCAATGAAGCCAAAGGCCTACTCCTCAAATACGGCACTGATGAGAAGTCATACACTCTTGTTGCAAACTATGCAGCCGGTCTGGGCATCGTAAATACAGATGTAGAACTCAATAATGTAACCATCGCGTCCAATTCAGGTGACAATGGCGCCGGCATATTCGCTCTCGGCTCGAAGATAAAGATGACCGGGTGCAATATCAAGGAAAACATTTCAGCAGGTAACGGCGCGGGTGCATGGTTCTCTGGAGACACCGAACTTGAAATGGATGGCTGTGTCATTGAGAAAAACGATGCCGGCACTTCTGTTGTCGGCGGTCTTTATCTCCATGCTCCTAAAGACAAGACGCTCTCCGCAACTATTAAAAATACTGAAATCATAGGAAACAAGGCAAAGAACCAAGGTGGCTTCTATATAAGAGATGACAGTGGCGCTCATCTGCTTTCAGCGACATTCACTTCTTGCAAGATCAAGGACAATACTGCTGAAATGGCAGCAGCGGGCCATCATCTTGACGCAAATGTCAAATACTCTCGTTGTGAAATTACAGGAAACACGGGAAGAAGCAACGGTATTTTCAACATCTATGACAACTGCAATATCGTTCTCGACCACTGTTCATTCAGGTCCAATGCAACCACAGGTGGAGGCGGCGCAATCTATGTTTTCACCAACTCGGTGGACACAACGCCATCTCTTACCATAACAAATTCTTCATTTATAGATAACTTTGCCAATGCAAAGGGCACCGTATGGATTAGAGGAGACAAAGGAAATGTCACATTCAATTGCGTGAACAACACCTTCTGTGGAAACAAGACAGGAAACGTAGGTTCTGCCATCAACCTTTATAAGAATGTAACTGCAAATATCATAAGCAACACTATCACCGGCAATATCGCAACATATGCCAATGACGCATTGAGAGCCGGCGCGATTTGTCTGGAAGCTGCCCCATTGACAGTCCGCTCCTACAACAACATAGTTGCCGGAAACATCAGAAGCTTCGACAACAAAGAAGAGAATGTAAAGGTCAAAGCAGGCACAATCACCCACAAATACACATTCGTAGGCTCCCAGTACTATGGCGCTGACGGGAACCCTGCTGAGGTTACTCCTACATTCAACTATAAGACAATGCTCTCCGCATATTCCGGCAGCGTAATCAAACTCATCGGAACTGCCGAGACAAACCCGGCCATCAACAACGGCATGCCAGCTGCAGCCCTCAAGGGACTTGCCAATGATTTTGTAACAGCAGATATACTGGGAAAAGACCAGAATGGTACAGTTCGTGCAGGCTCGGTTGCCGGTGCATGCATTACACAATAATCATTATTCAATGAAAAAGATATTTATCATGTTTATCATTGCCCTTGTGGGAGGTCTTACCTCCTGCGAGGGTGATACCACAAACACCATCCGATACAATTTCTACTTTGCAGAGAATCCGGTAATGGTAGGAGCGTCATCAGGAACAGCACAAGCGACAATTATTTCAGACATTGACTACACTCCTGTTTCTGTTGATTCCTGGATTACTGATGTCGTAAAAACATCAGCCGGGTCGATAAGTTTCAAGGTTGAGGCGAACACTCGGCAGACTTCACGCGATGGCACGATTGCCTTCCATATTACCGGAACCAAGGACGTCCAGAATCTTACTGTACGTCAAGCCGCATCCACCAGTGGACTTTCCGCTGATATTGAAGAACTGACATTTACCACTGCCGGCGAAGAGAAGACCATTAAGGTCAATGCAACTTCCAACTGGACTATCGGCTCACACCCGGACTGGGTAACTGCTGAAAAGAAAAATGCATCAGTCCTATCACTCACGGCAGGGCCGAATTTCGAAGGCAAGACACGTTCGGGAGACCTTGTAATCAAAACCACTTCTGAGGAGCTGACGATAAGACTCAGGCAGGAAAGCAAAAATGAACTTTTCAAGAATGCTACCACCAAATTGGGACGCAGATTCGCATTTAATTGCGGCAACCTCATCACAAGAGTAGTAACCGACAAGAACTACACGGTAACTGATGGAGTGGAGGCGCTCGAAATGAAGTATATGTCCAACCACACCGGAAAGGAATTGCCATACAGCATCTATGTCTATGAAGTGGATTTGAACAAGAATGTAACCATACTTGCGACCTGTAAAGATGATGATGCTTCAAACATTAAGAAAACGGACTCCGAACTCACCGGATGCCAGAATATGATAAAACAGCTTGCCGCGATGAAAAGCAATCGCAAAGAGCGTACAGTCTATGGAGGAATCAACGGGGACTTCTGTTACGGAACAGGCAGTTCGGTCAAGAGAAACGCCCTGCTGCACGGTGTCATGCACAAAGACGGAATTTGTCTGAAAAGCACTTTTGACGGCGGAGCCGTTTGTACAGTATTCGCAATGATGAATGACGGGAAGGCCCGAATTATCCAGCAAAGCAACTACAATTCCTATAAGAATTCAATTGTTGAAGCCATCGGAGGAAGGCAGACAATCCTGGACGCAGGAGTCATCACTTCCGTTAAAAACAATCTAAATGAGCCACGCACTGCCATCGGTGTCTCTGCTGACCGGAGCAAGGTGATCATGCTCGTTGTTGATGGTCGCCAGCCGAGTCACAGCAATGGCGCCGACTATCCTGAGATGGGAATCATGTTCAAGGCAATGGGAGCATACAATGCCATAAACCTTGACGGAGGCGGTTCATCCACTTTTGTATTGCAAAGCGCATCAGTCTCTGATGGTTTCGCTGCCAAAAACAGCCCGTCAGACAAAAGTCCAAGAGCAATCCCTAACGGTCTTGCAATAGTTTCGAAGTAAAAAAATCGTAAATTTGCACAATTATGGATAATGACAGATGGTTACGGAGTCCATTCATATCGTGCCGCTTGACGGAGAGAAGCCTTCACAGTTTGCTGAGAGGGTCGGCAGAACATATGCGGATGCGTCGGTCCAAAAGGATAAAAAGCATAAAGGTCAGTTCTTTACGCCGCTTGCCATATCCCAATTCATGGGGAGACTGGCAACTCCTTCAGAAAAGGACAGTGTTTCCGTTCTTGATCCCGGATGCGGGCTTGCGATTCTTTCCTGCGCTTTGATTGAACATCTGGTTGAAGATTCCAAACTGGAAACAATTGCTCTGACGCTCTATGAGACTGACAAGAATGTTGTTCCGCTTACAGGCATTGTTCTTTCTTATCTTCAAGAATGGTGCAAGAAACAAGGCATCAGGATGAACTACCAGTTGAATGAATCTGATTTTGTTCTGGACAAGTGCGAATACTTAGACAGCGATAACTCTATCTTTGGTGCGATGAATGTAGGTGAGCGGTTTGATTATATCATTTCGAATCCACCTTATTTCAAGCTCGCCAAAGACGATGTTCATACCCGATCGTGCGCCAGCATCGTAGATGGGCAGACGAACATCTACGCCCTATTCATGGCCATCTGCACAAAACTACTGGAAAATGACGGACAGATGATATTCATTACACCCAGAAGTTTTGCATCAGGCCGGTATTTCCAGTCTTTCCGGGATTTCCTTTTCAGACACGTCCACATTGACTTAATCCACCTATTCAACACCAGGAAAGATACATTCTCTAAGGATGAGGTGCTGCAGGAACTGGTGATTATGAGGATGCATCCTGCCGGTGAAGTAAAGAACATTATAGTCTCTTTTAGCCAAGGGATACGGGATTTGGATCAGCCTCATCAGAAGGAGTATCCAGCAGCAGACATTGTGGATGTAGATTCCGTTGAGAAAGTCGTTTATCTGCCCGTTGACAGCCGAGACGAAGCGATTCTGAGCATGTTTCGTTCCTGGGACGGCAATATGGAGAAATACGGCATCAAGATTTCCACCGGCCCGGTAGTTGCTTTCCGCGCACATGATTTCATTGTGAGCGAACCAGGCAAAGATACCGTACCGCTCTACTGGCTCCATAATGTAGTGAAGATGCTCTGTGACCATCCCGTACAGAAGAAGGATAAAGGACAATACATCAAAGTAGCGTCTGAGACCAAAGCTGCTCTGCTTCCTAATAAGAACTATGTGCTGCTCAGGCGTTTCAGTTCCAAAGATGACAGCAGCCGACTGGTCGCAGCTCCTTACTTCGGCAATATGTCTCAGTATGAAGCAGTTGGAATTGAGAACAAATTGAACTATATTTACAGACCTAAAGGTCACCTCCGCAGAGATGAAGTGATGGGGCTTACTGCTCTTCTGGACAGTGAGATGTTTGATGCGTATTTCCGGACATTCAACGGAAACATCAATGTGAGTGCAACGGAACTGCGGATGATGCCTCTTCCTCCGATTGAGACAATCAGGGAGATAGGAAGGAAGATTATTTTGAGAAACAACTATTCCATCGACTTTATCAACGATTTGGTCCTGGACTATTTTAAGATTCAATAGCTATGAGCAAAATTGCTGAGGCCCAAGTGATTCTGAAGGCATTGGGGCTTCCTTCGGCACAGCAGAATGATATGTCGGCGCTTACATTGCTGGCACTTTGCAGCATAAAGGAGGACACACCTTGGGCAGATGCCACACGCACCAGCCAGCGTATTACCAAGGAAATAATGGCTTTCTTAAACGAGAACTATAAGGCCGACGCGCCATATGCTCCAAATACGCGAGAGACATTCCGTCGGCAGGTCCTTCACCAGTTCATTCAGGCCGGAGTAGCCAACTACAATCCTGATGATCCATCTCTTCCTGTCAATAGCCCGAAAGCGCATTATGCCATCACGGAGGAAGCGCTTGAGGTTGCCAAATCATACGGGACAAAAAATTGGGATAGCCGCACTCAACAGTTTGCTGTAGAGTATGAAATATTGCGCGATAGATATGCCGCTGAACGGGACATGCACCGTATTCCTCTTGTTATTGAGGGGAATGAGTACTATCTGTCTCCTGGTGCTCACAATGAGGTTCAGGCGGCAGTCGTTGAAGATTTCGCTCCCAGGTTTGCCCCCGGTGGAAAGTTGCTCTATATCGGCGACACTGAAGACAAAGATTTGTACGTCAACGCGGCCGGGCTGGAGGCTCTCAACCTGCCGATTACCGAGCACTCAAAACTTCCTGATATTGTCATCAGCGATGAAAAACGAGGTTGGTTGTTCTTGGTTGAGGTAGTGACCTCTCACGGTCCGGTGTCAGCGAAGCGAGTGATTGAGCTAGAAGAGTTTACCAAGAATTGTCCGTTCGGCATTGTGTATGTGACGGCGTTCCCTAATGCAAGGGAATTCAAGAAACACGTGGATGAGATTGCTTGGGAGACTGAGGTTTGGCTGTCGGATACGCCGGACCATATGATTCACTTTAATGGCGACCGTTTTATCGGACCAAGAAAGTAGCGGGAGCTATCGGTTTTTCTCTGGAGCGCTGAAAACTTCCATGAAGGACTTGATAAAATAATCAGAGTCGGTGATGTGCCGGCTCTGATTTTTTTAGGGGATCGACGTGGTCGATTTATTTGAGCTCCACACTGCCTGGCCAGGTGCCGGGGGTGGTGCGGGTGGTGCCGAGCTGGTCTTTATTGAAACCGCCGAGGTTGTTTACCCACTCGACAAACTTAGGAGCGAAGGCGCCTTTCAGGCGGGTATTGCCGTTATTGGTTGTAATGTCGTTCAGTCGGGTGATGATGTCTGCCTCTTTAGCCTTCACGAACGATGCGGACGGGCCATTCCACTTCCAATAACCTTTCGAATAGTCGAAATCGGAGCCATTGCAGAATGACAATTCGCCGTCGACTACGACATTGGTCCTTACCAGCCAAGAGCCATCAGTATCGGTGGCTTTAGAACCGATAATGTCATTATACAATTTAACAGACGAGTTCGCTTCTTTAACGAACACGAGACCATTGGTATGTTTATTTGCGAGAACACAGTTGTCATACAAACTAAACGAGCCGTTTTTATTGTTTGCGCGGCACAGTGACTTGGCATTTTCTCCTACTACTGTCGTATTTACTACGACCGTGAATCCGTCATTGTTCAGACAAACGGAATCGCCTCCTGCCTGCTCGCTGACATTGTTGTAAATCGAGCAGTTGTTCATGCAGACTACAGAAGGATTACCGCCGTGAATGACTGTACCCCACTGGTTTGTCCTCATGGTATTGGCGAAAATCTGGCAGTTGTTCATAAACAGAACTGACTTAGTGCCGGTCCAGGTCTGGATAAGGCCTCGGGATGCTCCCTTATTGTTCTTGAACACACAATCAGTTACACGAACCAGTCCGTCACCTTTTTGGAGTAACATAGCACTACCAGAGACACCCATATTGCCGTCAAATGTACATCCTATGACATCCATATACGCATTCTGAACAGAGATAGCGCCTCCGCCGTTGTACCATTGGCCTGAATTCTTTTTGAGATACGAACAATTATCACGGGACGCCTCGCAAGAAGTAAACGTACAGTTTTTAATAGTCTGATCTGCTGATGCGCCATTTACATGAATAGCTCCACCAGTACCGTTAAGATTATAACAGCCCGTAAATGTACAATCCTCAATGGTCTGAGTACCATTGCTGTTATTAATCGAGCCGCCAGTGTTGTACGTGTAATCTTCAGTAAAAGTACAACCTTTCACAGTAAGTTGAGCTTTGGCTTTGTCGGAATACAATGAGCCGCCGTTTCGTCCGTAGTTTTTAGAAAACGAACAATTCTCCACCGTCACATTGGCTTCGCCTACGTGGATTGCTCCACCGCTCAAACCTTTAGTATTATTAGTTCCGTCCGTCACCTTATTGCCGACAAAAGAGCAACCAACAACCTTACCGGTTACATTTGTTCCGGAAAAACTCAGCGCACCACCATTATCAGCATCATTGTATCCATTCTGAAAAGTCAGTCCGTCAAACAGGACATTTCCCTTTTTGGTGAGCCAAATCTGGGATTTTCCACCACCGTCAAAGACAGTTGCATTGGCCTGGGCGTCTCTTCCTGACAGACTTGCAGCCTTCGCACCTGCAGGATAGCCGCCATAGACACTGAAATCAGCACCTTCAGTTTCAGAAACAAGAGCATCCTCTACTGAATATGTTCCTGCTGACATATAGACGTTCATCACAGCGCCCTTGGCAAGAAGAGTTTTAAGTTCCGTGAGCCCTGCGGCATTGTCCCATTTGCTTCCGTCCTTGCGGCCTTTTGCCGCTGCAGAAACATAGAATCTGTCATCGAAGCCGACCACCTTTCCGAGAGGAAGGACATGACCTTTTTCGACGACAAGAGACTTTGCAGTGACCTTCTTGGCAAGTTCCTCACCTTCCGCATCTGTCAGCACTACTGAAAAGCCTTCGAGTGTGGATGGTGCAACTGCTGCGTAATATGTGCCCGCACCGGAAACATTGAGCGTAACGACGTCAGCATCAGCGCTTTTCAATGTTATCTTGGAGACGGCAGCATCTTCAGCTTCGATACGCAGCAGACCGCATTGGTTCTCGAACGTGAGAGAATTGCTGCCGGTCCATTCTGCAACGGAAAGGCTAGCGTGAGCGAAGGTTCCGTCCTGAACCTCAGGTGCAGAGACATTGATCTTACCGCCCTCGAAAGTAGCAGTCGCGTCGAACGGATAGACCGCAGAAAGGCTGCGGGTTCCTTCGAACTGTTCCAATGTAAAGGCAGCAGGAACTTTCACTGTAATGGAAGCGGAGCCGTCTGCCTTGATGTTTTCAGCAACAAGAGCCTCGGATTCAGAGCTTCCGGTCTCACCGTTCACCTCATAAAACACAGAAACCTTGTCGCCGACAGACCAGAGCACGGTGCCGTCGTCCTTGATTTCTGTTTTCGTCGATACATTCTGGACTTCTGCGGACTGATTGGTTTTCGCAGAAACGTCAAATGTCACCTCAACGAGCTCCGCCGGGTCAATTTTCTGACCCGGAGTCTCGTTTTCCTTATCACAAGCAGCGAATACTACCGCCGCCATCGACAAAATCGTAAAAAATCTATTCATCAGGTTTCTTAGTTTTACCAATTGAATTCATCTTCAATAAAATATCCCTGATGAAGAGCGCCGGCCTCCACATTATCCTTGGACATTGCGAACGCACACTCTACAATAATGGGACTGATTTCAATCATTGGAGTTGTATATGTTTTACCCCCCCCCAGCATGTTTTCCAAGTGTTTCATAATTATGTGTCTTGTTAGGAATTATCTCAATCCTTTGCCGTCAAGATACTTGATGACGAGCTCGGCGACATCGGTCTGGACGAAATCAGAGCCGGAGGCAATGAACTTGTCCAGCGGAGTGTAGTCCCCGTTGCGCAGGGCATTATCCCACCGGTCAAGGAGATTGGAATATGAAAGATATCCTTTCACATGCATCTTCGTGCCGAACTCAGGAATGCTGTTGTTCAGATATACGGCGTTTCCGTACTGGAACAGTTTCGCGCCTATCATACCGGAGTATGAAGACGTAGCCTCCACGCTGTTGACGTACGGATGAACCGCCACCAGAGGATTAAGCTTCTGATATTCAGCAATGTCTCCGCTGGCGAACAGCATGACCTGGTCCTCCACGCCGGCTTCATAAATTACTTCAAGCACCTTTGCCGGAACATTGTTTTTCCCCGCAAGGTCAAGATTGACATAAATCTTGTCCTTGGTGGCCTTGAGAGCCTCCAAGAGGGTCGGGACCTTCGCGACATTGTTCTGTTCGTCCTTATAGACCTTGCCGTCACGGACCATGTCGAAGGACTTGATCTGCTCCAGCGTCAGAGAAGAAACGGCACCGACACCGGTAGTCGTCTCATTGACAGTCTCATTGTGCATAAGAACGAGCTGGCCGTCCTTGGTAGTGCGGACATCAAGTTCCACCATATCCACTCCGGCCTCGATCGCATGAAGGATGTTCGGAATGGAGTTGTCCGGAATCCCCTGCTTGAAGGATTCCATTGTATTGCCGCGGTGCGCAACGACATAGATGCGGCTCACCGTGAGGTCTTCCTCCCACTTCTCCTGAACAGCATCGCAGAGTTCAAGCAAAGATGTGGTCTTGGGATTGATCTGCCCCTTATCCTGATCTTTTACTACGTACTCGGTGCTGTTGCAAGAGACAAGTGCGAGTGATGCTACGAGAAATGATGCAAAAAATTTTCTCATTTCGATAGAATTAGATTTGACGGTTCGTATGACGTCTGTCGTGACCGAACATCGGCCATTCAGATGCAGCAGGTCCTTTGCAGAACTTGTTGTCGCTCTTGTCATAAGGGCGGAACGCGATCACACCAGAGAATGTTCTGGTATCGGAATCAGTAAATGAGATATAAACGATACCATCGTCACCGATGACTACAGATGACCAGATCTTCGCCATACGGAGGCCTTCAAATGTCTTGGCATCTTTCGACATTACTGCGTCTGCGATATCTGCTTTCAGCAACAAGTTGCAGTTCTTGTCAACGACATAATACTGACCGGACTCTGTTCCGAAGTGAATGTTTCCGGCAGCGTCAACAGCCGGTGAACCAGCCACTTTCTCCTGGACTTTGTAACGTCCGATGACTTTGCATTTGCCGTCAGTACCAGCGGTCTTAGGATCAATGACTACGATTCCGCCATCGTCCTGACCGGTAGTGAATGCGAGAGCAGCTACGATGTAGCCTTCAGAAGTAATGGCAACACCACCCTGATCCTGCACAGCGCCATTATCCTCAACATAGTGGTTCACAACAATATTACCGGTCGCAGCCTCCACAGCATAAACTCTTGTTCCTACCTGGTCTGTAAGGACACCTGCAACGCATGGCTTTCCGTTAAGCGTAAGAGCTGCGATTCCTCCCATCGGAGCTTGTTTGACAAAAGTCTGCTCTTTGTTGCTGTTCCATTTGCCCCAAGCCGGATTAACTTTATTGTCGCCGCCATTGTCGAGGGTATTATAGGCTATGGTCCAAAGACCCCAGTTTCCACCGTACCAGCTCACATAGCCGTCTTTTGTAAGAAGCAATCCTGTACGGCAGCCTCCTGCAGGCTGTGCAAAGCCATTGCGCTTGCCGGTAGCCTTGTCTGCAGAAACGGCGATTCCATTTTGTCCTGTGCAGCCGAAATAGATATTCTTGTCGCCAATACCACCTATACTTGCCTGATATGCAGGCTCCGGTGTAGTTCCATCAGCCCTATACCACTGGCTGAATGACCATTTCACTGAACCGTCAGCATTGTAGGCGATAAAATGGCCATCCTTATCGGCTGAACCGCAACCGATGAAAACGGTGCCGTCGGTGTCGATTGAAGGAGTGCCGTAAGTCACGCCTTTATTGACAGCTGTGAACATTTCCTTGTCGAACACTTTCTTGCCGTCCTTGTCGAACTTGTAGAGCTTGTTCGATCTTGTAGAACACCATACGCTTCCGTCATTGGCGATCGCCGGAGAGGTGATGGCATTATAACCTTCCATATATCCGACCCAAAGGACTTCGAGGCCGCCAGTTTTGGCAACAGGAGCCGGATCCACTACGACAAGCTTCTTTTTGCTTGCCTTGTTGCCGAGGTCATCTGTCAATGACAGTGTCACGGTATATGTTCCGTTGGTCTTGAATGTGTATTTCACATCCTCGTCATGCTTTTCGAGCTTTTCGCCGTCGACTGTCCAGTCGAAAGTATATGGCTTCTTTCCACCTGTGCTGGTGCTGGTGAAATGAATTTCGTCTCCTGCATAACAAGGGTTTGCAGAAATCTCGAAACTTGCAGTAAGACTGCTTACTTCAACCTTCTGCTTCTCGCAGGCAAGAACTGATACCAGCGCGCCTGCTACCAGACATAATGTTTTAATCTTATTCATGATGTTTTAATTATATAGGTTTTACAATTATTGTTCTGCTCCTGAATAGCCGGGATTCTGGGTATATGCTCCGCCGGCTTTATCTCTTTCATCCTGAGGGATAGGCCAATACATGAGGAAGTCACGTCCGTTCCACTCGGAATACTGCTTGTCAATCCACTTCGGGAAATCGGCAGAATGATGCCTCAGGCCGATTCTCTTTATATCGAACCAGCGATGTCCCTCAGCATAGAACTCCCTGCGGTTTTCATCGAGAATAAGCGTTTCAAGCTCATCTTTTCCGAGTGAAGCAGGCAAGTTCACCGATGAATACCTCTTTTCGAGAAGTGAAAGAAGGGTCTCACGCGCTCCCGGATAGTCTCCGCTCGCCCACTGCGCCTCAGCTTTTATGAGATATACATCCGCCAATCTCATACATATCAGCGGAGACTGTGAAGGCTCCGGATTCTTTATGAACTGACCGCCCTGTCCGTTAGGGAATTTGATGATCGGCTTAGGATCCTCAGTAGAGAATGTCGCCGCCTTGCGGATGTCTCCTGTTCTTGTGGCATCGTCACTGTACAGTTTGTTCCAGCATTCGTCAGTCGGAGAGTAGTTGTATGAGCCGTCAGTATCATTGACACTCTCAAACAAGCGGTTGTAATTGGTAGAGCGGATGTTGATCGGGGCGAATATGATTTCCTTGTTTGACGTACCGTTGATGAACATTGACGCGAAATCAGTACTGTTCGAGTTCAATGAGAAGCGGCCGGACTTGATCACATCGTCAGCAAGGGCAATGGCTTCAGCGTCCTGCGCCATCCAGAGCATTATCTTCGCACGGAAAGCCTTGCAGAATTCCTTGGACGGATAGGCGAAGCTCTTGAATTCGCCCAAAAGATCCTCAGCGGCCTTCAAATCCTCGACTATCATCGCCCAGACTTCTTCCTCGCTGGAACGCGGAACGATTTCCGTGCTGCCGGAAACCTTTATGATAGGGACTCCGCCGTAACGCTGCACGAGTCCTGTATAGATCATCGCCCTGAACAGATAGCCTGTTCCGAGTGCGGTCCTGACGTCGCTGCTGCCCTGGTTGGATGCTCCAAGTGCAGATTTTATCAAAAGGTTGGCGTAGTTCAGTTTCTGATAACAATACTGCCATCTGGTCAATGGAATCTTTGCAGAAGCCGACTGCGTCTCGCCATGGACATCCGAATAGGAGAATCCGGGACCGCCTTTGAAGTTTTCTGCCAGATAATCCCCTTCAAACCACAAATTGGTCAAAAATGCTTCGTACTGATGGAGAGTACCGTTTGTCAACAGCGCGAGGTCATTGTCGGTAAGCTTGTTGGCAGGAATCTGTCCTTTCGGACTCGGATTGTCCAGCCACGAGCATGATGCCGCAAGAACCGACACGCACAAAATCATTGAAATAAATATCTTGTTTTTCATATCTGTCAGTAATATTGATTGATACATCTTTTAGAACTGGATCTGAATACCGAAGAGGTAAGACCTGAGTGAAGGCTGGTAGCCGAAATCGACACCGTAACCGGCTGACGCAGGGCCGCTCGACATGGAAACTTCAGGGTCATATCCGTCATACTTGGTGAGTGTCAATGCATTGTCCACAGAGAAGAAGACTTTTGCAGAATTCGACTTGATGGCTTTCAGCACCTTGTCCGGAAGATGATAGGAAAGAGTTATCGTCTTGAACTTGAAATAAGACGCATCCTCAAGATAACGGGTTGATGTCAGGATATTGTAATCCACGTCCCAGCCGGTATGGACACCTGAAAGAACCGGACGCGGCATATCATTGATTCCCGAGCCTTCGCGCCAATAATGATTTGCAGCGTGCTTGCTCACATTGAAATAGTTGGTCACGGACTTTCCGGAATCGTCAGTCACTGTTCCGGAGCTGAGTCCGAGATGCTCGGTACCTTCCTGGCCGCAGCCCTTCCAAGCGGCGAACACCTTGCCTCCGATGCTGTACTGGCAGAAGACTGAAAGTTCAAGACCTTTCCAGCCGAAATTGAGGTTCGCTCCTCCGAAGAAATCAGGAGTCGCCTTTCCGACACGCATCCTGTCATCGTTATAGTCAATGTCGCCGTCACCGTTGACGTCAGTATAGATACAGTCTCCGGCTCTTACGCCTTTTGCATAGAGTTTTGCAGGAACATCCTCGTCATTCTGGTAGATACCCTCAAAATTGAGCATATACCAGGAAGATACAGGCTGACCGGTGATGAGCGCGTGCTTGGTACCGCCGAAAAGAGTAGCCTGCTGTATAGGGATGATATCCTTACCGTCAAGAAGTTTCGTAAGCTTATTCTTGTTGTAGGATATGTTGGCGTCCATATAGAGGTGAAAGTCTCCGATTTTGAGAGGTGTTCCGCCCACGGTGAGCTCGAAGCCGTCATTGGATATGCTTCCGATGTTGGAGGTAAGTGTCGTGTAACCTGAAGTTACGATTACCGGCTTCTGATAGAGCAGGTCGTCGGTAGTAGCATGGAAATAATCGAAATCGACATGCATCCTGCCCTTGAACAGCTCCGTATTGACTCCGAAATTGTACTTTGTCGAAACCTCCCACTTCAAGCCCTGGGCTGGAGTAGAGAATGCGAGACCGGAAACGCCGTTATATGAGGAGCCCGCGCTGACGAGGTCCATTGCAGCCCAGTTGCTGATGCCGTCCATGGAACCGGTCTGGCCTGCTGATACGCGGAAACGCAGTTCATCTACCACATCGTTCTTCGGGAAGAACTTTTCATTGGAAATGATCCAGGCGAGGGACGCTGCCGGGAAGAATCCGAATCTGGATTCCTGCGGGAAACGTGACGAGCCGTCAGTTCTGAACGAAGCGTTGAGGACATATCTGTCTTTCCAGTTGAATGCTGCTCTTGCGAACCAGGATTCGAGGGCGTATGCATTGTAACCGATGCTTCCGCTGTAAATCTGGGTTCCGCTCGTTATGAGGTTGAAACTGGACGATGGGAATGCATTGTTCGCATAATTGTCTGAAGCTGCGCCGAAATTGGATGCGCTGTAATTCTCGTATGAGAAACCGGCCATAAGGTTATAGGTGAGGCCTTTCCATTTGTTCTCGTATGATGCCACTGCATCGAACACATATCTCAGACTGGTGTTCTTCTGCTCCGAAAGTGCATGCCAGCCGTCTTTGTAACCACGCTCGGTATTGAGTTCCGTGAGCTTCTTGGTGGTATGGTCATAGATGGAGTATGCACTGAGGGAAGGCGTGAACTTGAAACCCTTGAACGGAGTAAAATCCATGGAGAACGTTCCTTGGAGCTGGAACCTGTTCGTCCAGTAATCTTCCTCGTTGATGGCCATCACAGGATTATGACGGACAAGACCGTCCTTGCTCATTGTCCTGTAATCTCCGCCGTCGGCATTGACTCTGGTCTGGAAGCCCTTGGAGTCGGTGGTTCTCGTGCAATACGGTGTGTACCAAGGCTGTTCCTCGCGGGCAGCTCTCAAGACCTTGAGCGAGCCGTCCTGCTCCTCGATCATGTCGTAGCGGGAGAATGCTCCGGAAAGATTGAGGTTCACCTTGAGCCAGTCCGTAAGTTTCTGGTTCACTTTGGAACGGAGGGTGTATTTTCCGAAGTTCGTCTTGTTGAGATATCCCTGCTGTCCCTCGGCGCCGAATGAGAGAAATGCCTGTGTCCAGTCGTTGCCGGCCTGAACGCTTGCCGATGCAGTGTAACGCTGCGCAATTTTTCTGGAGATGGAGCCCACCCAGTCGAAATCAGTGATGTTCTCCGGTATCGAGAATGTCTTCAGTTCCTTTTTCTGGAGGTTATAGTTGTCGAAAGCTTCCTGCATGACCTTGATGTATTCCGCGGTTGAAGCCATCTCGATATCCTTGGCAATGTTGGAAAGTCCGTATGTGCCGTTCACGCTGATTATCGGCTTGCCGGACTTGCCGCTCTTGGTAGTGATGACAATGACTCCGGAGTTCGCCCTTGAACCATAAATGGCTGTCGCAGAGGCATCTTTCAGCACCTCCATGCTTTCAATATCAGAGGCGTTGATATTAGGATAGGACTCTGCGGGAATGCCGTCCACCACATAAAGCGGACTTGAACTTCCTGCGATGGAGTTGACTCCACGGATAATCACATTAGGGCTTGAACCCGGAATTCCGGACGCATTGCTGATGCTCACGCCCGGAGCTCTTCCCTGGAGCGCCTTGATAGGGTCCATCTCGGCGCCACGGTCCACCTGGTCCATTTTCACGGACGAGATTGATGAGCTGACCAGCCTCTTGGACTGACTGCCGTAACCTACTACGACAGTCTCCTCGATGGCAAGCGCGTCTTCTTCAAGCACGACCCTGACCGGAGTGGCATCCTGCGGAGTCGCTATCTTCTTCTCGACATATCCGAGACAAGAAAATGTCAACTGAGGGACATCGGCGTCTACAGTCATCGTAAAACTTCCGTCAATGTCAGTCAGACAGCCTTGATTCGCCTTTCCGCTAATTACCGCGACTCCTACAATTCCGAGTCCGGACGCATCCACGACTTTTCCGGTCACTGTGTGTTTCCCGACTTTCGGGCTGACCTTTACGGGTGAGATAAGAGCTATCTGGCGGCCTTTGATCGTATAAGTAATTCCCGTTCCTTCCAAGATAGTCTTTACCGTCTGTTCAATGTCCGCACCCTTCACATTTGCAGAAATTCGTGCATTTGTATCCACGTTTTGGGCATCATAGAAGAACGAGTAATTACTGTTCTTTTCCACTGCCGCAAGTACCTCGCGAAGCGTGACACCTTTCAGATTCAGCGTAATCTTCTCCTGAGCCAGTGCCGTTCCGCACATAAGCAGGAAAAAGGATATTGCTGCGCATATCAACTTTTTTACTTGCATAAGATTTATGTGATTAATTTAATAGACTATAGCAGATTTAGGGCTCTCGAAACGATAATTCACGCCTGTAGTCGCGCTGATGATGGAAAGCACGGACTCTAGAGACTCATCGGTTATCGTGAAGTTTATGCAGCCCTTTCCGACCAGATTGTCGGCCAGAACCACATTTACGCCATACCACATGGACAAGTCATGGCACACCTTGTCAAGAGTCGCATCCTGAAACGACAGGCGCTCCATGCACCACAACATTGATCCGCGCACATCACCCTTTCCGATTCTCACCTCGCCGCTTTTCTTGTCGAAAACCGCTACTTCACCCGCCTTCATCATGCTTTCTTTCCCCTCTTCGATTCCTGTCAATGACACAGATCCTTCCACCAGGCTGACAATCACCTCATCCAGCCGTGAATCCACATCGAATTTGGTTCCCAACACCTTGATTTCCAGCCCTCCTGTCTGAATGACGAACGGCTTTTTCTTATCTTTGGCCACATCGAAGAACACACGTCCTTCCGCCAAGACATTCCTGTCCTTCTCGCCGAAATGCTTTCCGTATGTGACAGACGCTCCGGCATTGAGAGTGACGTCACTTCCGTCCGGAAGGCAGACACGGCTCTTTCCGGAAACGCTCGCGAACGTGACAGGCTTGTCTCCATACGATTCATATATATTGTAACTGAATATCGAAACGACTGCAACGGCAGCGGCAGCGGCAATTCCGGCAACAATGCGGACAAACCGGGAGGAGAACAAACTCGCCCCACGTTCCGCAGCCAGGCGCCTGTTAAGCTCCGACCAGGCTTTATTTATGTCAAAATCAGGAGTTTCCGCGTCCACAATCTCGTTCCATACTTTCAAGAACTTGCGATACTCGGCATCATTTCCAGGCACGGCCAACCACTCCGCAAACAGCTTTTCCTGTTCCGGAGAGTTACTTTCCCTCAAATGTCCGGCTAATACTTTTACGATTTCCGTCGGTATGCGTGTCTTCATAATTACGTGACTTTACTATAAAGACACATCCGGACACACCGCTACCCTCGAAAAAAAATTGATTTTTTACATGAAAACAAGAAAAAGGTAAAGTTTTTTCACAGCGATACGCATATATTTCAGAGCCCGGGACATATATCCTTCCACGGTCTTCACGTCCAATCCCGTCCTGGAAGCAATCTGCGCGTATGTCAGTCCTTCCTTACGGCTCATATTGAAAATATCCCGGCACTTTTTCGGAACCGAAGAAGCAGCCTCCCAAGCTATTTCTATCAATGTATCCGTATCGAATTCGTAAATATCCTCATAGGACACCGATGATGCTGTCTCCAGCTCCTCATGGTGTTTGCGGGAGCGTATCTTGTTCAAGCTGCGGTTATGCACCGCTCTTTTAGCGTAAGTTTCGAAAGATTTTTCAATGTTTATGGATGTCCTGTTGCGCCACAAATGCATGAAAAAGTCCAGCACGACCTCTTCGGCATCCATACTGTCTCCAGTGTAAAAATAGGCATAACGGCAAAGAGGTTCATACCAAAGATCAAACAACGCCTTAAAGCTCTCGTTGTTTCCTTCAGCACTAGACTTCCACAATATGCCCGTAGCCTTTTCTTCCATCAGTTACGAATTATCTATTTGTTCTACGCAAATACTGTGGCGAAAGTATATAAATAATCGGTCAACTCCAAGATTTTTTTAGAGACGCCCCGATTCCGTCGCAATCATCTCCGCGAATGCGGGCCAGGAATTGCTGGCTATGAAATGGCGGATGGCGGTCTGGTTCAGCTGTTTGGGAGAATTGAGGATGGACACCAGTTCGGAGATGGAATGATATACGCGGCAGACATTTTCGGAGGCCAGGTCTGCGAAGGCGCCGAAAGACGGGCCCACCGGTTCGCCGCCCATGGCAATCGTGTCCATGAGGACGCCGGAACCGGAAACAGAGCCAGGAAGATATGGGAAAACCACGTATTTGCTGGACGGGACGAGACTGCGGAGCTCGTCGAAAGATGCGGAACGGTTCTCGAAAAGGAAGTGAGTGGCGGACGGACGGGAAATGCTCTGCTCTATCGAAGCGGACAGAGAAGCATCGGAACAGCGGCCCACTATGTGGACATCCAGGCCGGCATCACGGATTTCGGGACAGGAAACGAACTCCAGGACGCCCTTATATGGAAGGACATTGCCCCAGATCAAGATGCGGCCGGAAGACATGTCGGGCGCGGGAACATCGGTCGCGGGCATCGGATGGCAGACGTATTTCACCTTGGCGGGGTCGCCGCCGAAATTGGAAATCAATAACTTGGCGTACGCGGCCGTGTCGGTGGAATGGGACAGCACCAGGGCCGCCTGGCGGAGCATGCGCATTGTCAGGGAACGGGACATCCGATTCTCGTCCTTGTGCGGACGCGGATTGTGGAAAATGAATATGACCTCGCGACGGCGCAGCTTCATGATGAGAAGCGAAAGCATTGCCGCAAGATACTGGATGAACGCAAGTTTGTGGAACGCTATGGTCTCCACGAAACTCAGCAGGAAAACATCGGCAGAGAAAGAATAGCGAAGCAATGTCAAGCCCTGCGAAAGTCGCGGTTTATTCTCAGAATCAAGCACTTCGAAATACGATGCGAGTTCCTTTTTCAAGTGGATGAAATAAGGATTGGGGTAACCGCCCTTGCGGTTGGCCGACGGAGCCACGTAAATTTTCCTGCGCATAATCCGGTCTGTCAGATCAGAAACATCAGATATCCAAGGCCCATGAGAACGGACAATGCGAATGTCGACATGACAAGCATCGGAAGCAGCGGGTCCAATGCCTTGTCTTCACGTGTCCAGATGAAATAGAGATGTACCGCGAAGAGCGGAAGTGTCAGGAAGAAGAGCCAATGCCAAGGGTCCGGGAAACGCAGCAGGTTGAATATCACAAGACATATCCAGCCGCCTGCGATGAGGGCGGTATGATAAATCCTGGCACCCTTCACGCCTATGCGCATAGGAGTGGTCACACGGATTCCGGCATCGGATTTCACGTCGCGTATATTATTGACATTCAATACTCCTACACTGAAACAGCCGATGGCGACAGCAGGAAGGAGAAGAATCATTGACGGTATCGTATGAGCCACTACGAAATAAGCGCCCAGCACTGAAACGAGACCGAAGAATATGAATACCGAGAGGTCGCCAAGTCCCCTATAGCCGTAAGGATTGCTGCCGAGGGTGTATTTTATCGCACCTCCGATGGCTGCAGCGCCGAGAATAATGAGGCAGATCGGCTCCAGCTGGAACAATGTTCCGAAAGATGCCTGAAGCATCAGGAGTCCCGACAATGCACATGCCACGGTCATCACCACGATGAAACGCTTCATTTCGGTCACCGTGAGACCGCCTTCCGCCAACGAATATTTCGGGCCCTTGCGCTTGGCATTGTCCACACCGCTCAACGAGTCGCCGAGTTCATTGGAAATGTTGGAAAGAATCTGGAGACAGACCGTGGTTAGCATCACCAGCAGCGCCACCTTGAAACTGATACGATAGTCAGCAGCTGCCAACATGATGCCAAGTGCCACTCCCGCAAGAGAGAGAGGCAGAGATCTCAGCCTCATGGACTTTATGTAGTACGACAATTTCTTCATCATTTCATTTTCTTAGGGAAAAACACCTTTATCGCTACAGATATGCCATGCACGACAGCATAGACAAATCCCTGACTTCTACAATCATATATGAACTGCTGATGCGGAGGACGTCCGTCAGGAGCATAAAGATAAGCGATTCTGTCGTGAAGGGAGCATGACCGGTCACGCCATTTCTGGACATGCTCTGAACGGTCGCACGTGCACAGTACACCCGGCGCCACCACGCGGACGACATTGGCCTTGAAGGCCCTTACGCCATAGTCAATGTCTCCGTAGGAATGCTGGTAATGGATGTCAAGATTTCCCAGAATCCGGTAGACGTGCGACGGGACCAGCACCAGCTTGCCGTCGAAAGTGTAACATGGAACCGGAATCGCAGGGTCCGGCTCGACAATCTTACCCGACTTGTTGCGTCCTCCATAACTCAGTTCTCCGGAGGAATCTTCCGCCGTACCGACCACTATCGCCTTGTGTCTCAGGAACATTGACGTTTCCATAAGACATGCGAGAGCTCCTTCTTTCATGCGTGCGCGGACATTGGTCCAAAGGTAGAAATCGGACGCGTCCTTCGCGGCTTCTTCCCACGCGGCGTGCATCCCGAGATTCCAGTACAACGTCCCGCTTCCGCGGACAATGCGGGTCTGCGGAAAGTTTTCTTCAACGGCTTCGGCAGTCCCGTCCGTGCACCCGTCATTCACCAGATATACCGTGAAGGAATACGTGCCGTCGCCCTTCATGGAATCTATCTGCTGATAACAATTGCGCAGGCAATCCAGAGTCTGTTCCAGACTGTTGTGGACTGTCAGAAGTACCGCTACTTTCTGCATTATGAATCGAGTTTAAGAACAGCCATAAACGCACTCTGAGGCACCTGTACGGTACCGATCTGGCGCATACGCTTCTTTCCTTCCTTCTGTTTTTCGAGCAGTTTACGCTTTCTGGTCACGTCACCGCCGTAGCATTTCGCCGTCACATCCTTACGCACCTGGCGCACGGTTTCACGGGCAATGATTTTCGCACCGATCGCCGCCTGGATCGCGATGTCGAACTGTTGACGCGGAATGAGGTCCTTCAGTTTCAGGCATATCTTCCTTCCGAAATCGTATGCCCTGTCTTCATGGATGAGCGTAGAAAGCGCGTCGGCAGGGTCACCGTTCAGCAAGATATCCAACTTGACCAGTTTTGCAGGTCTGTAACCCTTTATGTGATAATCGAATGAGGCATATCCCTTCGAAATCGTCTTGAGCTTGTCATAGAAGTCGAACACGATTTCTGAAAGAGGCATCTCATACGTAAGCTCCACCCTGTCGGCAGTGACATAATGCTCGCCCATGAGGGTTCCGCGCTTGTCGATGCAGAGTTTCATTATCGGACCGTAGAACTCCGTATTGGTAATGATCTGCGCACTGATATATGGCTCCTCGATATGGTCGATGAGCGTCGGGGCAGGAAGTCCTGACGGGTTGTGCACGTCAATGCACTCTCCCTTGGAGGTGTAAACCTTGTAAGACACGTTAGGGACAGTCGTGATGACGTCCATGTTGAACTCCCTGAAAAGCCTTTCCTGTACGATTTCCAGATGGAGAAGTCCGAGGAAGCCGCATCGGAAACCGAATCCCAGCGCCATGGATGACTCCGGTTCGTAGACGAAGGAAGCATCGTTCAACTGGAACTTTTCCAATGTCGCACGAAGTTCCTCGTATTTGTCCGCCTGCACCGGATACATTCCGGCGAAAAGCATCGGTTTCACCTCCTCGAATCCAGCAATCGCCTCTTTACAAGGTCTTTCCACATGTGTGATGGTATCGCCGACCTTGACCTCTGCCGCAGTCTTGATACCGGAAATGATATATCCCACATTGCCGCAGCTGACCTCCTGTGTCGGCGACAGCCGCATTTTCAGCACACCGATTTCGTCTGCGACATATTCCTGTCCGGTATTGAAGAACTTGACCTTGTCACCGGTATGGATAACTCCGTTCTTGATCTTGAAATATGCGATAATGCCTCTGAACGAGTTGAACACAGAGTCGAAAATCAATGCCTGGAGCGGTGCTTCCGGGTCTCCTTCCGGTGCCGGAATCTTCTCCACGATGGCATCCAGAAGCGGCGCCACGCCTTCTCCCGTCCTCGCGGAAACCTGGAACACTTCCTCCGGGTCACATCCGAGAAGTTCGCAGACCTCGTCGGTCACCACGTCAGGACGCGCTGCATCCATGTCGATCTTGTTCAGGACCGGTATAATCTCCAGGCCATGGTCAATGGCCTGATACAAGTTCGAAATCGTCTGTGCCTGAACGCCTTGCGTAGCATCCACGACAAGCAGCGCACCTTCACAGGAAGCGATGGAACGGGACACCTCATAAGAGAAGTCCACGTGGCCCGGGGTATCGATGAGGTTCAGCACATAAGGTTCTCCCTTATAGTTGTACTCCATCTGAATAGCATGGCTCTTGATGGTGATGCCCTTTTCCCTCTCCAGGTCCATATTGTCCAGGACCTGATTTTCCATCTCCCTCGCGCCCAACGTCTGGGTAAGTTCAATGAGCCTGTCGGCCAATGTGCTCTTGCCGTGGTCAATATGGGCAATGATGCAGAAATTTCTAATATGTTTCATTTGCCCTCCTATTTCTGAATTTCAGTGTTCTCCGAAGAATCGGCCGGAGCATAACCGGCTACTTCTTCATCTGGAATACTAGACCTCATCATCGCCACAAGTGATAGTTTAAGATCATGAGACACAGTCTTTTCGCCTCCTTTCTCCAATTCGTCTATGAGGTAGTAGAGGAACTGGCAGGCACGCTCGAAGTCATCTGCCGCATACTCGTAGAACTGCATGTAGAAGTTAGCCGTCGCGAGCAATTCCTTGCCGAGACGCGCGCCGAGGTCGGCTGCCTTGTCAGGTGCTCCGGCTGCGAAATAATCCGACACCATATTGACCACCATATAGTCATTGGTATAGAAGCCGAGAGGAATCGACTCCAGCGGCCAGACGTGATCCGGCATTGACTCCTGACATTTGTCCAGGACTTTAAGCGCCCTTTCCTTGTCGCCTGTCTTCAGGAGAGCATTGGCCGTAGCCACGAAGAGCTCTCGCTGCGGAAGCACGCCGAGGAAGGTGTAATAGTTCTGATAGTCAACATCATAGTTATCCTGGCGGATAGCATCCCATGTAAAGACGTTCATCATCTTGTCATAGAGTTCGTCCACGTCCACGAGTCCCGGATCCGCTGAAGAAATCCTGTTGCGTATCGGCACGAACTTGCTGGAATATCCCTCATACATGAGATAATCTTTCAGTCCTATATTGAGGTCACCGCCCTGGCTCAGAACATTCAACGGTCTGTCCCACTGATAGTTGGAGAGCAAATCAAGAATGAAGAGCTCCGGCTTGGTGATATAGTTCTTGCCCTTAGGAATTTCCAGCACTATCTGGTCCGGAATCATATCCGCGAACTTAGGACTTACGATGCCCGATTTCAGTGCATTTTCCTTGTTCACCGGAATGCTTATCTTCCTGGACATGATATAGTCCACTTTCTTGCCGTTTTCCAGCACCAGTTTAGCGTCAGGATGCTTGAACACCATCATCACATCGGAGATAGGAATGACCTGGTTCCTTGAATCAGAGATGTATATGAAGTCATTGGTACCGTAAAGGTACTGCTCCACGCCCACTGTCAGCGGAAGCGGCTTCGATTCGTTGCAAGCCCACTTCATCTGACCGATGTGCCAGTCCGTCCCGAGGAGCGAGGTGTTCACGATGCGGACATCAGGACGGACATTTTCGACCTCCTGGGCATACCAGAGAGGGAAAGTATCATTGTCACCATGAGTGATGAGAATGCCCTGCTCGCCTACGGAATTCAGATAGTTTCTCGCCATCTCGACGGAGGTGCGACGGTTGCTTCTGTCGTGGTCGTCCCAGTTCTGCTGCGCCATGAGGGCAGGCACGAAAAGGCAAGCCAATGTCAATGCACCTGCGGTGGCAGCCGGATATTTGTTTTTCAATGCTCCGCCGATCCAGTGGAACAATGCCATAGCACCGAATCCGATCCAGATGCAGAACGCATAGAACGAGCCCGCATAAGCATAGTCACGCTCGCGCACCTGATAAGGCGGCTGGTTAAGGTACATGACAATGGCGATTCCCGTCATGAAGAACAGCAGGAATGTCAGCCAGCAGCCTCTCTTGTCCCTCTCGAACTGGAAGAACAGGCCGAAGATGCCCAGCAGCAACGGCAGAAGATAGTAATGGTTCTTGCCCTTGTTGTGTTTCAGCACTTCCGGAGCATCGCTCTGGTCACCGAGACGCAGCTGGTCAATGGCCGGAATGCCGCATTCCCAGTTTCCGTAGAACAATTCTCCCGGGCTCGGGCTGTGTATGTCATTCTGCCTTCCGGCGAAGTTCCACATGAAATATCTCCAGTACATCCAGTTCAGCTGGAAGTCGAAGAAGAAATTCAGGTTCGCCCAGAAAGACGGCTTCTTGTAGTCGGCTCCCGGAATCGTACGGCCTTTGCCGCCCGTGTAGGATTCATAGAACTTGATATATTTAGGGTCGCCGTTCCACATTCTCGGGAACAGCATCTTGCCGGATGATTCGTAGACAGGGTCCGACGGCGCATCCACATGCTTGTACTTGCCGCCCACCGGAGCCCAGTATTTCTTGCTTTCGAGGTGGTAAGGTGCACCGTAATACTGTCCGTAGACGAGCGGTGTGGTTCCATATTGCTCACGTGAGAGATAGCGGACGAGAGTAAAGGCATTGTCCGGCTGATACTCATTGGTCGGAGGCATCACATTGGAACGGATAATCACGATCGCGAATACGGAGAATCCGATAACGATGGTGGTAAAGCAGAGCAAAATGGTGTTGATCATCACTTTACCTCTCTTGTAGGTCCAGAACGCGCCCCAGAAACAGAGTGCAAGAAGTGCGACCATGAAGAATGACGCTCCGGAGTTATAAGGAAGTCCGAAGACATTGACAAACAGCAGGTCAGCGTATGCGGCCCATTTCGGGAGATACGGTATGATGACGAACAGGAGCAATGCGAGTATCACGACTGACACCATGAAAATCTTCACATATTCCCAGAACGAGTAGTGACCGTTCTCGCGGCGTCTGTAGTAGAACAGGAACACCAGCAACGGAATCGTCAGCAGGTTAAGCAGATGCACACCGATGGAGAGTCCCATGAGGAATGAAATCAGCACGATCCACCTGTTCGCATACGGGGTGTCCGCCTGGTCGTACCATTTGGTCATAGCCCAGACTACCAGCGCTGTGAAAAGCGACGACATCGCATAAACCTCGCCCTCGACCGCCGAGAACCAGAATGTGTCGGAGAAACAGTATGCCAATGCTCCGATTGCACCGCTGCCGCATATCAATATCGCCTGGCTGACGCTCCAGCCGCCGTTCTCTTCAGGTTTCCCCGCGAGACGTTTCGCGAAAAAGACTATCGTCAGGTAAAGCAGGAAGATGGTCAATGCCGAGCACAATGCGCTCATGACATTCACCGCAATAGCCGCATGAGCAGCGTCGGCAAACATTGTAAAGAAACGCGCAATGAGCTGGAACATAGGGTTTCCGGGAGGATGGCCCACTTCCAGTTTGTATGATGATGCAATAAATTCACCGCAATCCCAGAAGGATGCTGTCGGCTCGATAGTAGAAAGGTACGTGAACGCTGCTATCACGAAGACGACCGCAGAGGTTATACCGTCCCAGAGTCTGAACTTTTTATTATCCATAAATAAATTTAAAATTTCTTCTTTGCGGAGACAATGTATTTCTCCGAACTAGCAAAGATAAAACAGATTAGCTATCTTTGCAAAAAAGAAATTGCACATTATGGCAGATAACGATTGGAAACAGCGTCTCGGAGTAGTTTATTCGACCAATCCGGACTTCAGATACGAGCAGGACAATGCTGCGGAAGCACAGACATTGCCCCCGGAAAAACAGAAATTGACAGTTTCCATCGACAGGCGTTGCAGGGCAGGCAAGCAGGTGACGCTGGTGACAGGTTTCGTCGGAAACGAGGCCGACCTGAAGGAACTCGGAAAGACATTGAAAGTGAAATGCGGGGTCGGAGGCACGGCGAAAGACGGGGAAATCACTATCCAGGGCGACCTTCGCGACAAGGTGACCGCTCTTCTCAACTCCATGGGCTACAGGGCCAAACGCGGAAACTAACCGGAGCAAGACATGCCGATTTCATCACAGATAACGTCAGTGGACACGTTGCAGGTAAAGTCTGCGACGGAGGCTTTCGTGCAGGGATATCTGCCGACTCATGACGGAACCCTCCTTGGCACGGTAGCGAGCCCCGACTTATGGGGGACATCGCCGCTGAACTGGGGCCTGATGGCATTGTGCATAATATTCATCCTCATATTTTTCAGACGTTTCATCTCGATATTTCCGCACATTTCCAGAGGCATGATAAGATGGAAGGAAGTCCTCACGATGGAGAACAACATGCGACTGAGCAGGGAACGCGATTCTGTAGCGGCTGTCGCGGTGCCGGTAATATGCGTCTGCGTGTCGAGACTCGACCTTTTCCATGCGTCCTACATTGACCCGGCCGAACCCGGGACGAAAACATTGATAGTGTCCGGAATGATCCTGGGATTCCTGCTGGTGCGCGGATTGATTTCGCTGATGCTGCCGGCGCGCAAACTCAGGAGCGAGACCGCGAGGGCTGCCGGCAGGACCGCATACAATTTCATCATCGTACTTTCAGTCGTTTTGCTCGCCCTCACCGTCGTACATTCATTGTCCCGCGGCTGCGCAGTCTTCTCCGTAAAGGCTGCATTGATCTCGTCGGGCGTCCTCTGGGGGCTGTTTTTGCTGAGAAAGTATCAGATAATGGCGTCAGACGCTGGTCATTTCGCCGCATTTTTGTATCTTTGCGCCGTTGAAATTTTGCCAGCTGCGATGTTGGTAGTTTCAATGTTTCCGGAGGCTGTCCGGGAGCTTGTGGGGATGATTCCCACTGCGATAACGAGAAGTTGACAAACGAATTATGGCAATTAAGAAGATTTTGATCTCACAGGAGACACCGATGAACGTGGCTCCATACGAGGCACTCAAAGAAAAATATGGCGTACAGATAGATTTCATGCCGTTCTTTCTGATCGAGCCTCTTTCTTCCAGAGAATTCAGAGCCCAGAGAATCAACGTACTGGATTATACAGCAATAGTTTTTTCAGCCAGACACATGATCGACGCATTCTTCCGGCTTTGCGAGGAATTGCGCGTGAAAGTGCCTGAGACGATGAAGTATTTCTGCACCTCAGAGGCTGTGGCAATGTATCTCCAGAAGCACATCGTGTTCAGAAAGAGAAAGATTTTCTACGGCAACGGTACCCCGGCATCCGTGCTGGAGCAGATCGGCACCAAGCACAAGGGAGAGAAATTCCTGATAACCACTTCTGATTCAAGCAGCAATGAGGCCTTGAAGGGTCTTTTCGATGCCCAGAAGATTGATTACAGCACGGCCGTTTTCGTGAAGTCAGTTTCACAGGACCTCAAAGGCGTGGATTTGTCTTCATACGACATGATCGTGGTTTACAACCCGTCGGATATCAAGTCATTGCGCGAGAACTATCCAGATTTCAAGCCGGAGAACACGAAGTTCGTGACTTTCGGAAAGCAAATCGTGAAGGCAATGGAGGAGGCCGGACTCCCGATCGAGATCCAGGCTCCTACTCCTGAGGCTCCGTCAGTGGCTCGTGCCCTAGACTTGTATCTGGAGAATCACAAGAACGACTAATGGTTAATGAAGTCCGTAACACATTGAAAAAGAATGAGAGGCTATCTTCCAAGGCTGGTCTCTCTGCTCTTTTCGCGAACGGTCGTTACGGCAATGCCAAAGGTATCAGGTATTGTTTCAATGCCGGTAATTCCTTGCCTTACAACAGAATAGTAGTTTCCGTGCCGAAGCGTTGCTTCAAGCGCGCGGTAAAACGCAACCTTCTCAAGCGTCGCATCCGCGAGGCCTATCGTCTGAACAAACAGCTCCTGCCGGTGTCAATGCCCGATGGCGGTACTGACATCTTGTTCATTTACAGCACGAAAGAGGTGCTGGATTTTTCTGCGGTGCAGGAAGCCGTGACGTCTTCTCTTACGGCGATTGCCGCACGTCTTGCCGCCAGGTCCGCTGCTGCAGAAAGTAATGTCGTCGAAATTTCGGAGTAATGTGCAAGTCTACAGATAAGGGACACCGCAGCAAGTTCGCGGAAATCGTGAGGAAGGTCGCGATATTCCCTTTCATTGTCCTTATCACATTTTATCGCAAGTGCATATCGCCTTACACGCCGCCGGCATGCCGCTTCACGCCGACTTGTTCCGAGTATGCGCTCCAGGCGTTCCGCAAATGGGGTCCGTTCAAGGGGCTTTATCTTACCGTCCGCCGTCTGCTGCGCTGTCATCCATGGGGCGGGTCCGGATATGATCCTGTGCCGTAGCCGCAGGAAACGGGGCATGGGGCACTAGACTTCTGTCGTGCGTAAAAACGGCTGATTTACTCACGACAGCACAGTTTTCGGGCATGATGTGCGTGGAAAACGTTTTATTACGCACGTCAGCAGAGTGTTTCTATTTTCACACTGGGGCAGCAAAAAAGAGCCGCACGAATCCGTACGGCTCTTATAGTATTTACAGAGTAAATTAGTCTGTGAGTGAGAATCTCTGGAAAGCGAGAACCTTAGCCTCTTTATCCGCTGTATGGATATATTCGAGAACTGAAAGTTTGTTATCCCAAATGAACTCCTGATCCTCGAGAGTCTGCTCTTTGAAGAACTTCTTGAGCTTACCCTTCGCGATGTTCTCAAGCATTGCCTCAGGCTTGCCTGCCATCTTCGGATCCTCGGCGATCTGCTGCTTGTACATAGCAAGCTCCTTCTCGACAGTCTCCTTAGGGCAATCAGCCTCAGAAACAGATACAGGGTGCATTGAAGTAACCTGCATTGCCACGTTGCGGCCGATTTCGGTAGGGACCTCTTTGTTGAAGGCAACGATAGCGCCCAACTTGGAGTTGTTGTGAACGTACTCGGCGACATACGGAGCCTCGAGAGCAGCGTAGAAAGCGAGAACGTGCTTCTCACCGGTCTTACCAGTCTGAGCAGAAATCTCCTCTTCTACAGTGTAGCCATCGTTCAACTTCACAGCTTTAAGAGCCTCGATGTCAGCAGGGAAAGCTGCGATGGCAGCATCTGCGATAGAGTTGGCGAGATTCTTGAAGTCTGGAGTAGCTGATACGAAGTCTGTCTCGCAACCAAGGCACATGATGATAGCCTTGTTACCGTTGATACGGACGAGGACAGCGCCCTCGGTAGTCTCACGGTCAGCTCTCTTGGCTGCCACGAGCTTGCCTTTCTCACGGATGATCTCAACTGCCTTGTCGAAATCGCCTTCAGCCTCTGCAAGGGCTTTCTTGCAATCCATCATACCGGCACTGGTCATCTTACGTAATTTCATTACGTCAGCTGCTGTAATCTGCATAGTAAAATGAGTTTAAATTATTCTGCTTTAACTTCTTCTGCTGCAGCTGGTGCTTCAGCAGCCTCTACTGGAGCGGCCTCTACAGCCTCCTCAGCGTCTTTTGCGCCTTTACGAGGACGGAGCTTCTTGGTAGCTGGTTTCTCAGCTGCCTCGTTAGCTGCCTCTTTCTCCTTTTCGAGCTTCCTTTCGTCCAATCCCTCCTGGATGGCAACGCAAAGAGCATTGGTGATGTACTCAATTGACTTTGCGGCATCATCATTAGCCGGAATCACATAATCAATAGGGGTAGGATCGCAACATGTATCAACCATAGCGATTACCGGAATATTCAGACGGTTAGCCTCTTTAACGGCATTTGCCTCCTTCTGTATGTCCACTACGAAAAGTGCTGACGGGAGACGGCTCATATCCTTGATGGAACCGAGGTTCTTCTCAAGTTTAGCCCTCTGGCGGTCAATCTGAAGACGCTCTCTCTTGGCGAGCTTCTCATAAGTACCATCTTCCTTCATCTTGTCGATGGTATTCATCTTTTTGATTGCCTTACGGATGGTAGGGAAGTTGGTAAGCATTCCACCTGGCCATCTTTCTGATACATAAGGCATGTTGACTGAAGCGGCTTTCTCTGCGATGATTTCTTTAGCCTGCTTCTTGGTTGCAACGAAGAGAATCTTGCGGCCTGAGCGTGCAAGTTCTTTCATTACTTCTGCAGCCTCGTCAATCTTGACGATACTCTTGTGCAGGTCGATAATGTGAATCCCGTTCCTCTCAATGAAGATATAAGGAGCCATTTTAGGATTCCATTTCCTGGCAAGATGCCCGAAATGTGCACCTGCTTCGAGTAATTCTTGGAAATTTGTTCTTGGCATTTTTTCTAGTGATGTTTCTTTGTTACACTTTCCCTTCAAGCTGTAGCCATAGCTTGTCGGGCTCTTTTCATCAATCCTGAAGCAGCGGCCGTCCCCGACCGGTCTCCGGGATTTTCCGCAGTCACGGCAATCTTCAAGCAGCTTGCGCAGAATTCGCATCCTGCACCAGGTCCGAAGATTTGTAAACCTGACTGTGCATGTAAATCAATGTGTCCGTAAGATTAACGCTTACTGAACTGGAAGCGGCGACGTGCACCAGGCTGACCAGGTTTCTTCCTCTCGACTTCTCTTGCGTCACGGGTAAGGAAACCAGCGGTCTTGAGAGCAGAACGATAAGCCTCTTTATCTACTTCGCAAAGTGCGCGGGCGATACCGAGTCTCAATGCTTCTGCCTGACCTTTGATTCCACCTCCCACGAGGTTGGCCTTGATGTCAAACTGACCTGTCGTACCGGTTACTTCGAATGGCTGATTAACAATGTACTGGAGAGACTCGTCAGGGAAATATACCTGGAGTTCCTTTCCATTGATAGTCACATTACCTGTACCAGCAGCGACATAAACACGAGCCACAGCTGATTTACGTCTTCCAAGGGCGTTTACTGTTTTTTCCATTTGCTCTGTTTAAATTTCGTTCAACTTAATTTCTTTTGGTTGCTGCGCCTGGTGCGGATGCTCAGGACCTGCATAGATGAACAGGTTGTTGATGAGCTTGTCACCAAGACGAGTCTTAGGAAGCATGCCTTTGACAGCCTTCCTGACCAGTTCGGTAGGTCTTGTGCGAAGAATCTCCTTGGCTGTGGTAGTACGCTGTCCACCAGGATATCCGGTGTAACGTGTGTATACCTTGTTGGTCATCTTCTTGCCTTTGAGAGCCACCTTCTCAGCATTGATGACGATGACATTGTCACCGCAATCAACGTTAGGTGTGAAGCCGGCTTTGGTCTTGCCACGGAGGACAAGAGCAACGCGGGCCGCAAGACGGCCAAGTGCCAGATCGGTAGCATCAATGACGACCCACTCTTTGTTTACAGTTGCCTTGTTAAGGAAAACTGATTTGTAGCTTTGTGTGTCCACTGTCTTGATCTTTAATTGGTTAATAATAAAATTTGCGATCCCTACACATTATAGGGGTCGCAAAGGTAGCAATAATTTTCCAAACCACAAAATATCGATGAAGTTTGTATTTTAGTAACATTCAAAAAATAACCTGCATCATCTAAGGGAATCTTTTCGGTCTATATCTCTTTTCTCATCAGTCGTGTACGTCCAGTACACTCCTTCTTCGAAAAGATATCTATCCTCGAAAATCTTCTCCTAATCTGAAGCAGGTTATTTTTTTCACGTTACTTAATGGCCGTCTTTCGGATCTTCTTTCTGGTCCTCCTTCGGGTCTTCCTTAGGAAGGACGATCGTGCGGAAACGTTTCTGCCGGCGTTCCCAGCGTTCGCGGGCGAACTGCTGCATGTCCGTCGCCTGGTCATTCTCGTCAATGATTTCCAGACCAAGTATAGTCTCAATGATGTCCTCAAGGGTGATGATTCCCTGGAAACAGCCGTATTCATCTATTATGAGGGCCATCTGCTCATGCTTCTTGAGCAGCTCCTCCCAGATGAATCCGCATGAATCCTCTTCCTTGAAGAATGAAATAGGACGTTTGAGTTCCACCAGTCTCTTGTCGAACTCGTCATCCGCCAGACCTTCCAAGGCGTCGCTCAACAATATATACCCTGTAATGTATTCCGGCGAATCGGCATAGACCGGGATTCTGGAGAAATGCAGATACGTGTCATTCTTGTAGAAATTCTTCAGTGTCATGTTCTCCTGGGCAGTCATTGCGACAATCCTCGGAGTCATCACATCGCACGCCTTCACATTGTCCAGCTTCATTATGTTCTGGATGACCTTGTTCTCGTCGGAGTCAATCACGCCTTCCTCCAGTCCGATGTTCGCCATGGCGGTCACCTCGTCCCTACTCACGGTCGCCTCGTCGTCATCTCTGCTCAACAGACGTGTAATCAATTGAACGATAATGACAAGCGGCCACATCAGCACGGTCAGGAATGAAATCACCGATGTCACGAATCCCATCAGGCTCTTCCAATATGAAGTTCCGATGGTTTTCGGCACAATCTCCGAGAACACCAGCACGAGCAATGTGGTAGCCGCCGAAATGATTCCGAACCATGCGCTCCCGAACAATATCGTAGCCTGACGGCCAATAGCCGCCGCACCCAATGTATTGGCAATCGTATTCAATGAAAGAATTGCAGCCAGGGGCCTGTCCGGATCCGATTTGAACTTGTAGAATTTATCGGCCGGCTTGTATCCCTGTTCTTTTTTCATCGTCACGAAAGATATCGGCGTAGACATCAACACCGATTCCAGAAGCGAGCAAAGGAACGAAACGCCCAGCGTCCCCAGCATGTAAATTATAAGCAGAACCATAGGTTTTCCATAATATTCCGCAAACTTACACAAAATCCCGGAATAATTTCGTCCGCCGCCCAATAAATCTTAACGTTTAAGAATTTTATTGAGCTTCGGCGTGAGTTTGTCCAGGATGCGGGAGAAAATAATTAACTTTGCAGAAGGATCTAAAACCAAAATAGATATGCTTGAGATTGGTAATGTCATTCCTGAATTTGCAGCGCAGGATCAGAATGGAAACATTGTTTCATCTGCCGACCTTATCGGCAAAAAGACTGTGGTTTATTTCTATCCGAAGGCCAATACACCTGGTTGTACTGCGGAGGCGTGCAGCCTGAGGGATAATTATGAGAGATTTTTGGCACTCGGATATAATGTCATCGGAATCAGCAAGGACAGTGTGAAGGCACAGAAGAATTTCAGCGACAAATACGCATTGCCGTTCCCGTTGCTTTCCGATCCGGACGCATCCGTCATCAAGGCTTTCGGCGCATGGGGCGAAAAGAAGCTTTACGGGAAGACCTATGAGGGCATATTGCGTAAGACATTTATTTTCAATGAAAAAGGAGAGCTTGTAGAAATCATTGAAAAAGTCAATACCAAAAATCACGCTGAGCAAATTTTGAAATAGGGATAATTCCACAGGCCTTTCTCGTGCATAAAAACGCCTGATTTACGCACGAAAGGATGAATTATGGATGCGATGTGCGCAGAAAACGTTTTAAACGGTACCGAAGGTATTTACTGAAACCATTTGTTCCGCGAAAACGTTTTATGTGGTACAGAATCTTGGTTTCTCACCATGGCCTGGGTCTACCCTCTGACCCCTAATCCACAGCAGGCGTGCCACGGAATTTCAATACGCCGGAGTTTAGGCGACAAGGGATTCCCCACCCCTGACCCATGAACTGGAGAAGCAAATCGTTTTCTCTTGTTGTCATATCATGTACCTTTATCTATTCAAAGGTACATACTTTTTAGTTATCCTAAACACAGGGTTTTTCCCCTGACCCGGGTTTCCCCCCTGACCCGGGTTTCCCCCCTGACCCCAAACATCCCTTTGCGAGAGTCCAGAATTCGCGGGTCAGGAGAACGCTTGGAGCATGTTCGTGCCGGGCAATCGAGTAGGAGGAAAACGAAGTAGTTTTCTTCCTACTTTCGTTTTCCGACCTC